>Ga0233427_10003629_pt1 | contig 13376 bp, 17 predicted proteins | sample SI_118_April2016_5_FD_179885 | JGI IMG/M metagenome (GOLD analysis project Ga0233427, IMG submission 179885) | Seawater microbial communities from Saanich Inlet, British Columbia, Canada - SI_118_April2016_100_MG | ecosystem: Environmental > Aquatic > Marine > Inlet | place: Canada: British...
ATAAAGATTTTTGCTTTGTACATTAGCACCCCCTGAGGATACATAAATAAAGGATTTAATTTTATTTTCTTTTGCTATCTGTGCAATTGAAATTGGTAGATTAAATTCTGTATCAATATAGTCTAATTTATTAGAAGTTTGTCTTCTTGTAGTGCCTAAGAAGAAAAAACAGTCAGCTCCAATAATTTTATCTTTATAATTATCTAATTGTTTAAAATTAATATTATAAATATCTAGTTTAGAATGAATTTTTTTTATGTCTTTTCTGGTAAATATTTTAACTCTTGAGTATTCTTCATTATTTAATAATTCTTCAAGCAAATGACTGCCAATTAATCCAGTAGCACCAAATAAAATTGCAGTTTTCATATTAATCTTTTTTATCAGCAGTTATTATACCTCCAGATGCCCAATTACTCTCATCTACATCAGTGATTAGTATTTTTATTGCTTCTTTATTACCACCACAAGTTCTAACAAAAGCTTCAGTTAACTCTTTTGCTAAATTTTTTTTTTGTTCTTGAGTTCTTTTAAACATCTCTACTCTTATTACAGGCATAAATTCTCCTTACTGTTTGTTATTTTTAAATGCTTCTGGATCGCACAATCTGCAAATCATATTGCCACCACTACCTCTAGTATCATAGGCTTGATAAAAAATATCTGATGAGGTTATATTTTTACTAAATAGCTTTTTTTCAATTTCCCAATAATATAAATCACATTTTGAACATTGAGCAGCTTGCTTAATATGCTCAGGTTTATAAAATGATTTCCAAATCTTTTTATTATCATCAATGTTAGTATTCTCATTAACTATAAATAGATTAGCAGGAACATCCATAAAACAATTAGCACATTGTATTTCTTCAGTTACATCAGCATAAACATCATTTTTATAATTAACTTTAAATCTAAATTTGATAGTATCAGATGTGCATTCTGGACAACTAAATATTTCTTTTTTTGATTTCTCCATAAATTAATAAATTATTTACAATATTTCATTACAAAATAAATTCCTAAAGAAACAGTTGGGCCAATACCAAAGGCAAATAATAAAGTACCAATACCAATAACACCACCCAAATAAAATCCAACTATTGCCACAGATACCTCTAATAAGGTTCTAATTAGAGCTATTGGCTTATTGGTTAACTTCTGCAATCCAGTCATTAATCCATCTCTAGGTCCTGGACCTAAATTTGTTGTGAGGTAAAAGGCGCTACCAAGGCCTACTACAAGGACTCCAATAATTGTTTGAACTATTTGATAAAAAAAAGTTTTTGGATATGGCAAAACAGGAATTGATAAGTCAATTATTATTGAAATTAAAATAATATTCAAGATAGTTCCTAAACCTGGCTTTTGTTTTAAAGGATACCAAAAAAATAATACAATGATACTAATAATAAAAGTACTTACACCAATTGATAAATTAGTTTGAACAGAAATACCTTGAGCAAGAACAGTGTAAGGACTTACACCTTGATTTGCAGTTATAAGAAGAGTTTCCCCAATCGCAAATAAAGAAAGTCCTATTATAAGATAAAAAAGAGTAATTAATTTTGGTTTAAAATTAAGAGGGTTTGAAGAACTCCAAGAAAGATCTGGAATTTTTTTTATTTTTAAAATGTTAAATAAAAAGTTCATTTTAAAAGCAAGCAATAAAATTACTTGCTAAAAAGATATATTATTTTGGCATATTCGTTGCACCAGTTTCTAAAGAAAAGATTTTACCATCTTTAAATTTATAAACTGCCATAACTGCTTGAGTATTTCCATCTTTAAAAGTAACAAAGGCATGGTGTATTCCAATTTCATCATTTTCATACACAATTCTTGATTTATCATCATTAATATCATCACTCATAGCCCAAGCAATAACATCTTTTTTGGATAAAACATTACCAGATGCATGCATCGTAAATTTAAAATCATCATGAATTATTTCATTCATTCCTGCTTCATCTTTCTCCTCAAATACTTTCATGTATTTTTCTAATACTGACATAGTCTCTCCTTATTTTTTAGTAAATTTAGTGTAATGTGCTTATAGTAAATGTTAAGATTATTTCCATTATTATTTGTTTTTTTTTGGAGCTCAGCATTTATTAGTGGTCAAATTATTGTTCAGTCAGCAAGCCCTTTTGCCTCTCTTTCATTTCGATTTATTATTGTCGCTTTAGGGTTTCTAATATTCGCATATATATTTAAGGATAAAATATTAGTTAAAAGGAAATTAATTTTTCAATCTGCGGTAACAGGAATATTTTTTCATGGATTTTATTTAGGAGGAGTATTTTTTTCTTTTAGTGTCGGCTTATCAGCAACAATATCTGCATTAATAGTAGGTCTACAACCAGTATTAACTAATATTTTAAGTGGCCCAATCCTAAATGAAAAAGTTTCATTGATACAATGGATTGGAATATTCTTAGGTTTTATAGGAACAGTTTTAGTAATAGGATTTGATATCGGTAATAATATTCCTATTATTGGAGTAATAGCCTCAATTATTGCTCTTATAGGTGTTACAACTGCTACTATTTGGCAAAAAAAATTTACAAATGAATTATCTCTAACAGTAAATAATTTTTATCAGGCTATTGCAGCTTCATTTTTTTTATTTTTTCTTTCAATTTTTTTAGAATCCTCTTATATTAATTTTACAACATCATTCATTTTATCAATGAGTTGGCAAATCATTATGGTTTCTTTTGGAGCCTTTACTATCCTTATGTATTTAATTAAAGTTGGCTCTGCATCAAAGACATCAAACCTATTTTTTCTTGTGCCTCCAACAACAGCGATAATGGCATGGCTAGTTCTCAGTGAAGAACTATATCAAAATGATATATTGGGACTAATAATAGCAACTATTGGAGTTTATGTAGCAACCAGAAAACAATCATAATAAATTAATTATTTTTGCATCTCCAGGAGCTAATTTAAAATCAAACAAACTTTCTTTATAAACCCATTTCATATCTTCATGCTCTGATAAGATAATATTTTCATCTAGTGTGTCACATAAAAAGTAATGAACTTTAATATCTATTTTCTTATCTTTATATTTTTCAGAAGTTATTTTACTTCTTATGTTTATTTCTATTGATAGCTCTTCATTTATTTCTCTCTTAAGTGCATTTTCAAAATTTTCATCATTGTCTACTTTTCCACCAGGAAACTCCCAATAATATGCAAAATGTTTATGTCTATTACGTTGAGCGATTAAATATTGATTTTTTTTCTTAATTACTGCAGCAACGACATCAATCACAATAAAACAGTTAATAAGTTAGTTGATGATTAAATAATTGACCAAAACCTTCAATTTTATCTTTTACTCCAGCTTTTCTTAAACAACTCCACATTTGTGCTTGGTTACTTGTTATAATTGGCTTACCAAGTTTTTTTTCTATTTGATTAATAACTTCAGTTGATCTAATGCCCCCACAACTAAGAAATATAGCATCAGCTTTCTTATCATTAATCTCATCCGCAAATTTTATCCAATACTCTGGTGTCACTCTTCCAAACTCAACACCTTTTGTTAAATTAAGACCTTGAATATTTAAAATAGAAAAACCTTTACTGTGTAAAAACTCAGCTTCTTTGGTATTTATTTCATCTAAATATGGAGTTCCCACTACTAAATTTTTTATTTTTAATTCTTTTAATGCATCTACAACACCAGTAACTAATGTCATTGGGATTGTATAAGGTGCTCCTTTTTTTATTTCTTCTTTAATTCTCTCTTCTCCAATAACTATAGATCCTGAGGTACAACTATAACTTATTACATTAGGTTTGGTGTCTGGTTGTATTCTTGAAGCAGCATCTGCCATAAATTCAATATGACGTGATAAAGTTTCATTAGTAGTGTAATCATCTGTTTTTAATCTAGTAATATGAATTGCAACATCTTTAGGGGCAATATCAAAAAAATCACTTTCAGCAGCAAGATCTGTTGACATTAATATAAAACCAAGCTTAGCTCTAGCGTGTCTTCCTTCATCTAAATCAGGATTTCTAGATTTTGATTTAATAGTTAGACCTGGTTTAAACATTTAATCTTTTTACATATTAGAAAAAAATAATTTTGAATAGATTATTCGTAACGTAGAGCATCAATAGAGTTTAGGATCGCAGCTTTACTTATAGTTGAAAATTAAGAAAATTCTTTTTTATTTATTTAAAAATTAATCAGTAAATTCAATTATTTATAATTTTTATTGAAAGTAAGACCTGTATTTTTTAATATTTAAGTTATGTTTTGCACTAATTTTTCTTACAGTGCTAGTTTGAGATCTCATTACTACTGATTGAGTATGAGCTATATCATCAATAATTCTTACTCCTTTTAGAAGAGTCCCATCGGTAACCCCAGTCGCAGAAAACATAACATCCCCTTTAGCCAAATCATTAGTCTCATATATTTTATTTTTTTGCAAAACTCCCATCTTCTTTGCTCTTTCAAAACTTTCATCTGAATCGTAAATTAATTTAGTATAAATTTTACCACCCAAACATCTTAGTGCAGCAGCAGCCAAAACACCTTCAGGTGATCCACCAGTACCCATATAAAGATCGATACCACTATCATCCATAGATGTAGCTATGACTGCGCTTACATCACCGTCAGGTATAAGTTTTATTCTTGCGCCAGTTGATCTTACATTATCAATTAAATCATTATGTCTTGATCTGTCTAAAATACACACAACTATATTCTCTTGTCTAATCTTAGAATATTTTGAAAAATCATTTATTATTTTTTTTGGTTCATCATCTATGTTGATTTCTAAATTTTCATATTTATAACCATATGCAATTTTTTTCATATAAATATCAGGGGCATGTAAAAAACTATCCTCCTCGCCAATTGCTAAGACAGATAAGGCATTTTCTCCACCCTGCGCAGTAATTGTCGTTCCTTCAAGAGGATCAAGAGCAATATCTACATTAACACCACCCTTACCTACTTTTTCTCCAATATAAAGCATTGGAGCTTTATCTCTCTCACCCTCACCTATTACAACTTTACCATTAATATCTAGATCGTTTAAAAAGTCTCTCATTGCATTAACAGCTGATTGATCAGCAGCTTTCTCATTACCTCTTCCCATATGGAATGAACTTGCTATTGCTGCAATTTCTGTAACTCTAACTGCCTCTAATGCTAAATTTCTATCAAGTAATAAAGAATTCACATTAGTCCCAATTAGGTTTTCTTTTTTCAATAAATGCTGAGATACCTTCTTCAGATTCTACTTCCATCATATTTTTTATCATTACTTCAGAAGCATATTTATAAGCTTCGACAATTTTCATTCCTGATTGTTCATAAAATGCTTTTTTGCCAACTTTTAAAGTTAAAGAAGATTTTTTTGATATTAATTCAGCAATTAAATTAACTTCTTTAGTCAAATCTTTATTTATAAAAATATTATTAATTAAGCCTATTTCTATTGCTTTTTCGGCTTTTATTAAATCTCCAGTTAAAAGCATTTCCATAGAATGTTTGTTTTTTACAGCCCTTGATAACGCCACCATAGGTGTGGAGCAAAATAAACCAATGTTGACACCTGGAGTTGCAAATTTAGCATTTGTGCTAGCATAAGCTAAATCACAACTAGCAACTAATTGACATCCTGCAGCTGTAGCAACACCATTTACTTCAGCTATTACTGGTTTTGAATTATGTAAAATTGTTAACATCAATTCTGAGCAGCTATTTATTAATATGGTAAAAAAACCCAAACCTTTATCTGGATCACTTCTGTGATTATTAATTTCTTTTAAATTATGTCCAGCACAAAATATCTTTCCTGAAGATGCTAATATAATAACCTTGATATCATGATTTTTATCAGCATTTTCAAATACTGTTTGAAGGCGCCTAATCATATCTAAACTTAAAGTGTTTTGAGTTGATGGATTATTTAAAGTAACTCTTAATATATTATCTTGAATATTTTCTGAAATAAACTCATTCATATATTAATTTTTATCTCAACATCATCAGACAGAGAGTTTGCAACAAAACAATACCTGTGTGATCTGTCTTGCATCTTATCCATGTCTTCTTTTGATACAGAAAAATCTTTATCAAAAATAATTTGAGGATTTAATTCAATTTTATTAACACACATTTTTCCTTTAGTATTTTTACCAAGAAAAGCATGGGCTTTATCTTTATATGATTTAACAGGCCATCTCATTTTACTTGCTAATGCTAAAAAAGTCATCATATGACAACTACTAATAGCTGCAGCAAGGGATTGCTCAGGGTTGATTTCATTTTCCCTACCACCGTACTCAGGAGCAGATCCTGCATTAAAAAAATTATCATTAATTTCAATCTTATGGTTTTTAGAAAAAACATCAGGTTTTAATTCTTCTTCTTGTAAGTTCCATTCAAGACTGATTGATAAATCACTCATAAAAATACATTACATTTTTATATAAAAAATTAAATAAATATATTCAAACAATTATTTTATTCTTGGTATTGAGGATATTAGTTGTTTTGTATAATCTTCCTTTGGGTTATTAAAAACTTCATTACTTTTATTTATTTCAACCATTTTACCAAATTGTAAAACCATAATATTATCACTCATGTGTTTAGCTATATTTAAATCATGAGTAATGAAGAGATATGTTAAATTATATTTTTTTTGCAGTTCTTTTAACAAGTTAATAACCTGAGCTTGAATTGATACGTCTAAAGATGAAACTGGCTCATCACAGATTATTAATTTTGGTTTAAGGATTACAGATCTTGCTATTCCTATTCTTTGACATTGACCACCTGAAAACTCATGTGGATATCTGTTAATTTGATTGGATAATAAACCAACATTTTCCATAATTTCTTTAACTTGTAAGTTGATATCATTTTTACTTAATTTTGAATTGTGAGTCTTTAACGGTTCACTAATAATTTCACCCACATTCATTCGTGGATTAAGCGATGCTAAAGGATCTTGAAAAATCATCTGTATTTCTTTCCTGAATTTTTTAATTTTTTTTTCATTTAAGTTAGATATTTGATTGTTTTGAAAAAAAATTTCACCTGAGCTAATTTTTAAAATATTTATAATAGCCTTTGCTATTGTTGATTTGCCAGATCCAGTTTCACCAACCATACCTAATGTCTCACCTTCTAAAACATCAAAGCTCACATTATCAACAGCTCTAAAAGTTAGATTTTTTTCCCAAGGAAATAAAAAAGAATTAGAAGTATAATCAACTGAAATATTTTGAACGGAAAGAAGTTTATCGAACATGTTAATGACAATTAACACAACATTGATCTACCCAATGATCTGCTTTAATTTTAATTAGAGCATTTGTTGAAGTTCCTTCCAAGCATTCATGAGAAGGATCAGGGCATCTTGTTCGAAAAATACAACCACTTGGAGGGCTAATCATATTAATTGGATTTCCTTTTATTGTTTTTAATTTTTTATATTCTTGATCTATACTTGGAACAGTTTCTAATAAACCTTTTGTATAAGGATGTAGTGGATTGGAAAACACTTCATTAGTTTTTCCTAACTCCATTGTTTTTCCTCCGTACATTACCATTATGTTATCACATACATTTTTAATTATACCCATATTATGAGTGATTAAGATTATTGAAGAATTAAATTCTTTTTTTATATCATTAAATAAATCCATAATTTGTGATTGAATGGTAACATCTAATGAAGTTGTTGGTTCATCTGCAATTATTATTTCTGGTTTACAAATAATTGACATTGCAATCATCACTCTTTGTCTCATTCCCCCAGATAGTTCATGAGGATAACTATCTATAGTTTTTCTAGAATCATGAATTTTTACTGCATCTAATATTCTCAATGATTCTTTTGTTGCTTGTTCATTTGTGAAACTATTATGATAAATTAAAATTTCATTAATTTGTTTCTTAATCTTCATATAAGGATTTAGAGATGTCATTGGATCTTGAAATATTATTGATATTTTTTTTGTTCTTATTTTATTTAAAGACCTTTCATCTAAGTTTAATAAATTTTTGTCTTGATAATTGATCTGACCTTGAGATTCTGCATTTTTATCTAAAAGTCCTAATATTGAAAAAGCTAATTGAGTCTTACCAGATCCTGACTCTCCAACAATAGCCAGACTTTGATTTTTTAAAAGATTGAAAGAAATATTATTTACAGCTCTTACAACTCCCTCAGGTGTTTTAAATTTTACAAAAAGATTTTTTACGCTTAACACCTATCTATCCTTTGGATCTAATGCATCTCTAAGACCATCACCTATAAAAAAAAATGAAAATAGAGAGATTACAAAAAAAAACAATGGGAACAACAGTTGCCATAAAGTTCCATAACGCATTGTTCCAGCCCCCTCACTTATTAGAGCTCCCCAAGAAGTATTAGGTTCTTGTACTCCTAATCCTAAAAAAGAAATAAATGACTCTGTTAAAATCATGCCTGGCACTAACAATGTAGCATAAACCGCTACAACACCAAGTAAGTTTGGTATGATATGTCTTCTAATAATTGTGAAGTGACTCACACCAATTGTAATAGCTGCCTCAACATATTCCTTCTTTTTTATTGAAAGTGTTTGACCTCTAACAATTCTTGCCATGTCGAGCCAAGATACTAAACCAATACCAATAAACAACATGAGGATTGATCTACCAAAAATTACTAGAAGCAAAATCAATACAAACATGTATGGGATAGACATTAAAATATCAACAATTCTCATCATTATACTATCAATCCTACCACCAAAATAGCCCGCAGTAGCCCCGTAAATAGTTCCAACAACAACCGCTATTAATGCACCAACTATACCAACCATTAATGATATTTTTGTGCCTTGAATTACTCGTGAAAATAAATCTCGACCTAATTCATCAGTTCCAAAATAATGACCAGTCTCAATTGAAGGATAACCAAGGGTTGATATATCACCAAGAACACTCCAATCAATTTCTTCATTTGACCATTTAGCAAAAATTGGCCCTAAGAATGAAAATAATAAAACTAAAAATAGAGTGGTTAAACTGACTACAGCAGCTTTATTTTTAAAAAAACGAACTCTTGCATCATGCCATAGAGATCTACCTTTCACCTCCTGAATTTTAGAAATATTTTTTTCTATTTCATTAAATTTTTTATTAAGAATTATCATGAATCGTATCTTATTTTAGGATCAATCCAGGCATAAATAATATCAACTAAAAGATTAAATGTAATTGTTAGGCATCCTATTAGAATAGTAATACCCATTATAGTCGAATAATCTCTATTTAAAGCACCATTAACAAAATGTAATCCAATACCACCAGTACTAAAATACATGTCTATTACTACTGAGCCAGTAATCATCCCAACAAAAGCTGGCCCTAAATAAGATATAACAGGCAAGAGTGTTGGTTTAAGAGCGTGTGAAAATATTATTTTATATTTAGGAATGCCTTTAGCTCTTGCAGTTCTTATAAAATTTGAGTTTAAAACTTCCAACATAGAAGACCTAGTTAATCTTGCAATACTTGCCATATAACTAGTTGATAATGCAATAACTGGCATAATTACAAACTGAATTTTACCTCCTTCCCAACCACCTCCAGGTAACCACCCTAACCACAAAGTAAAAATAAGAACTAATATGGGAGCCATAACAAAATTAGGCAATACTTGAGCAGAGACTGAAAAACCAACTGATAAATAATCTAAATAAGAATTTTGACGAATGGCTGCTATCACACCTAAAGAAACTCCAAAGAAAACGGCAATTATAAATGACCAACTTCCATACTTTAACGTTACTGGGAATCCTTGAGCTATTAAATCATTAACACTTCTATCTTTATATCTAAATGATGGACCAAAATCAAAATTGAAAATTATACCAGTTATGTAATTATACATTTGTATATACATTGGCTGATCTAAACCATACTTAGCATTTATATTTTTTAAAACTTGCTCAGGTAAAGGTTTCTCAGAGGTAAAAGGGCCTCCTGGGGCACTGTGCATTAGAATAAAAGAAATGATTATTAATATAAGTATTGTAGGTATCGCAATACTTATTCTTTTTAAGATAAAATTTATCATTAAAGAATAAAGCACCGAAGCATCGGTGCTTTATTATTATAAATATTTATTTGGCAACTTTATAGAAGTTACGACTGTACCAATTTTGCTCTACGTTATCATACGGCCATCCCTTTATTTGAGAATTAAGCATGAAAACACCAGCATAATGATAGATTGGAATAACAGGCATTTCAGCAGCAAGTATACGTTCTACAGTAGTATAAAGTTTACTGGAGTCAGATGAAGTTTTAGCTTCCGTCATTAACTGGTCTACTGATGCATTGCTATACTTACCATCATTATAACCAGACGGTGAAGTTAACAAATCTAGGAAAGTAGAAGCCTCGTTATAATCACCACACCAAGCACCTCTTGCTATTTCAAAATCTTGCTTGCCACGAATATCAAGGAATGTTTTCCACTCTGTGTTTTCCATAGTAGCGTTAATACCAAGTTTTTGTTTCCACATCTGAGCCATTACAGTTGCAATTTTTTTGTGACTCTCTGAAGTATTGTAGATCATAGTAAATGATAATGGATTATCTTTACCGTAACCAGCCTCCTCCATTAAAGAAACAGCCATTGCATCTCTTTCAGGTTGCGTCATTTTTGAAAAAGCAACTTTAGGAACATCAAAGCCTGCAGTTGACCCAGGGGTAAATGTATACGCTGGAGTCTGACCAGCTTGAAGAATATCTTCAGTAATTACATTTCTATCAATAGCATATGCCATTGCTTTACGAACCCTAACATCTTGAAAAGCTTCAATACCAGTTTCACTTAAATTAAATGTATAATAATAATTACATAATCTTGGAAAAGATGTTGCTTGTTCTGGATATTCAGCTTTAAGTTTTTTATACTGACCTGCAGGAACAGGACCTTGATCCAATTCACCAGCTAGATATCTTGTTAGTCCCTGGTTTTCATCAGGAATAACTAAAACAACTACTTTTTCAAGGATGGTATTATCATTATCCCAATACATTGGGTTTCTTTCTCTCACTAACCTTTCATTGATAACATGTTCAGTTAACATATAGGCTCCATTTGAAACCATATTTTCAGGCTTTGTCCAATCAGATCCATGTGCTTCAATTGTAGCTTTGTGAGTTGGGAATGTTGTAGCGTGAGTAGTCATTGCTGCAAAATAAGGAAGTGAAGCTGTAAGTTCAACTTGAAAGGTATAATCATCAAGCGCTTTAACACCCAAATCAGAAGGTGGTACATCGCCACTAATTACTTCGCCACCATTTTTTATAGACATTATTTCCATAAACCATGAATATGGAGAAGCAGTAGCTGGATCTACAGCTCTTTGCCATGCGTAAACAAAATCATGTGCAGTAATAGGATCACCGTTTGACCATTTTGCATTTTTTCTTAAATTAAATGTATAGACATCCTTAGAGTCGTTTGCTGACCAAGTTTCAGCAACCCCAGGAATTAAATTACCATCAGCATCTTGATTTAATAGGCCTTCAAATAGATCTCTAGCAATATTAGAACCATAGGTGTCTTCTAATATTTGTGGATCATGACTACTATGCTCATCACCATGCCAATAGGTAAAAGTTTGATCTGCAGCAAGTTTTTCTCCAGTTACAGGATGGCTGTGACTACCAGCATATGTATTAGTAGAAAGAATAAAAAATGATACAGAAAATAATAATGAAAATAATTTTTTCATATTTCCTCCAAAAGTTAATAAGCCCTCAATAATACAAAAGATTAAAAAGGCAAATAATGATTTTATCATAGATAAAATGGCTAAAAAGCTATAAAAAATTAATTCAGCAAACATAATAACTTATACTAAAACTCCAAAATGCATAAAAAACATTATTTACTAATTATTTTAATAACTTTTCTTTTTGGAAGTTCATACCCGGTAGGTAAAATAATTTTTAATAACTCAGTCCCACCTCTTCTAATGGGAAGTTTAAGAATGTTAATTGTATTTTTATGTCTGTTACCTTTTGCAACAATAACAATTCCTGAAAAAAAGTATTGGTTACCTTTACTTGGTTTTGGGATTTCTATGGGTTTTGCTACAAATGTTTTTTTAAATTACTCAATTTATGTTGCTGAAGTTTTATCTCCAACAATTATAGGTACTCAATTATCTATTCCTTTTGGAATTCTATTAAGTTCGTTTTTTTTAAAAGAAAAGGTTTCAAATATTAAATGGTTTTTAATATTTCTTATTTTTATAGGTATTTTAATAATAGGTTTTGATCCAGGGTTACAGAATGAGAAACTAGCGTTATTATTAGCTACTTTTATGTCAGTCTTCTATGGAGGTTCTCAAGTTTTTTCAAGATACTTAAAAGAACTAAATATTATTTTCACAAATGCCTTTATGGCTTTAATTGGCTTTATTTTACTTTTAGTTTTTTCAATAACTTTTGAAGGGAATATAAAAGATAATATTATTAATATAAATTTTACCTCATGGATACTAATAGCTCATTCGGCAATATTTATTTCAATAGTTTCCCATATGTCATTGTTTTATCTTTATAAAATATACACAGTTCAAAAGGTTTTCCCTTTTTATTCATTATTTCCTATATTTGGTATTTTACAAACAATGATCATATTTAATCAAATCCCAACTTTAATGATTTTAATCGGTGGATTAATTATCATTAGCTCAATTTATCTATTGAATAAATTAGGTTAAATAAATTATAGAGATATAAATTGACTTATTTTTTTATAAAAACAGTTATTACAGCTTTAATTATTGTAATAGTATCGGAGATAGCAAAAAAATCTTCTTTTCTTGGTGCATTAATAATTTCAATTCCTTTAACTTCATTATTGGCTTTTATATGGCTTTATTTTGATACAAAAGATTATCAAAAAGTAATAGATCTATCATACGGAACAATCATATTAACAGTTCCTTCTTTTGCTTTTTTTATTATCCTACCAATACTTTTGAAAATGAAACAAAATTTTGCAATATCTATTTTAATATCAATAATAAGTACTTCTATAATTTACCTCATATTTATATTTATACTTAAAAAAATAGGTATTAATCTATGATCTCTATAAATTAATTATTTCTAATAAAATAAATTATATTATTCTTTCTACAAACCAATAAATAGCAATTAATGAAATAAATAAAGATAAAGGAATTTGAAAAATTATTTTATAATATTTTTTTTTAGAAAAAAATAATCCAATGGTTAAATATAATAAAAATAAAATAAATATCTGAGCAATTTCAACACCTATATTAAAAGAAACTAAATTCATTAA
>Ga0233427_10003631_pt1 | contig 13375 bp, 10 predicted proteins | sample SI_118_April2016_5_FD_179885 | JGI IMG/M metagenome (GOLD analysis project Ga0233427, IMG submission 179885) | Seawater microbial communities from Saanich Inlet, British Columbia, Canada - SI_118_April2016_100_MG | ecosystem: Environmental > Aquatic > Marine > Inlet | place: Canada: British...
GCTGTAACACTTCGTCAAGGTAGGTTATCGCTTCCTTTGAGGCTCGATTTAGCTGGCTGCCTAAGCCATACCAATCGAGTGTTTCGTGACATTGTGACAAACCGTCTGGGTGCATTTGTAACATGCTTATATTAGCTTCGCTCGGCATCACCCAGCTTACACTTACTGAAGGGTGGAATTTACTACTTTTCACGTGCTATTCCTGCAGATTTAACAAGTTATTACAGCAAACCCCGTGTAATTCAGTCTTTACGAACGTCAAATCGTCGACATGCATTGCATTCATCGAGGATATTGTCTGTAAGGTTGGAAGACTACTGGCATGATTTAAGGCTGAGGAATACCGAGTCTCCGTGTGCTCACTTATTGACCAGAGAGCGCCTGCAGGGTAGTTCAACCGTCATCACGCTCATTCAAGCGCTTGAACTCTATATCCAAGTTACCTGATGACCTTTCGTCTTAACGCGGGTGAGTGTATCGTATTCGATAACCACCGCATTGCCCATGGGCGTGCTTCCTATTTAGAGGGCAGTGGCGCTAGGCATTTGCGTGGTTGTTATGTTGATCGCGGCGAATTACGTAGCGCTTATCGTGTATTACGGGCTCAGCATCCTGTGGCGGCCGACACCGTCGCATGGCCTCAAGCAAACGAGCCAGCCTTGGCAGAAGTGAGTTAGGAGCAGACCAATGACATTAGAAAATCAATTACGCATCGACTTGGCTGCGGCCTTTAGGCTAATCCATGAGTTAGATATGCATGAGTCGGTGGCCAACCATTTGAGTGCTGCAGTGTCGGCAGACGGCAAGCAGTTTTTGATGAACCGGCGCTGGATGCATTTTTCTAATGTCACTGCCAGCAACTTACAGCTGCTCAACAGTGACGACTACAGCATTATGCACACTGACCAAGCGCCAGATGCATCGGCCTGGAGTATCCATGGTAATGTGCATCGCACACTGCCCGAGGCAAAGGTGGTTCTGCATTTACACTCCACTTATGCAACGGTGCTTTCAACCCTGAAAGACCCACGCATCCTTCCCATTGACAACAACACCGCGGGCTTCTATGAGCGTATTGCCTACGACACTAATTTTGGAGGTATTGCCACCAGTGACGAAGAAGGTAAGCGCATTGTTGATACCTTTGCAGGCAAACAAGCACTGATGATGGGCAATCATGGCATTACGGTAATAGGTGAAACTGTGGCCGAAGCATTTGAAAGTTTGTACTACCTCGAAAAAGCCTGCAAAACCATGGTCCTGGCCTATTCCACAGGCCAAGAACTCAATGTGCTTCCCCACAAATTGGCCCTAGAAACAGCCCACAGCTGGGATGAGTTTAGCGGCGCATCAGTGGCCCATTTTGAACAGTTAAAACAAGGTCTAGACTGCAAGGGAAGCGATTACCGAGATTGATCATGGTGTGGCTTGCCTAATTTTTTCTAGACGGTGTTTGATATTAAGGTATCTGAGCTTTGCCCGATCTTGCATGGCCCAAATTTGGCATTTGCTCGACAAGGAGAACTGTTAATGCGATGGTTCAAGTCAATGTTGCAGACTTAGCGACGCTTAATATAGTACCAGCCGCCAGAGGCCATGATTATGAGCCAGTATCCCAAAGCAGATGCGTGTGCAGCCAACACTCATGAAGTAGAAAATACGCCGCCTATATTGGAAAACTATAATATGTTTTCCAGTGATGCCACCTTGCAACAAGCAGTAATGCGCGAAGGTGCGAAATGGGCAAAGGATAATCTAACTGCGTATGGCCAGCAGTGTGGTAGTGCTGAATGGATCTTGCGCGGTGTCGAAGCTAATCGCGTTAAGCCGATACTCGACACCCATGATCGATACGGCAACCGCGTTGATCAAGTGACTTTCCATCCGGCTTATCACCAGCTTATGGCTGCTTCAAAAAAACAGGGCTTGGCGGGCTCTCCTTGGGCAGCGCCTAAAATTGGTGCCCATGTTGCTCGAGCCGCGGGTAACTATATGAACACTCAAGTCGAAGCGGGCCATGGCTGCCCGATTACCATGACCTTTGCTGCCGTCCCCACCTTGCTTAAGCAGCAGCAGATTGCCGAACAGTGGTTGCCAAAACTACTATCTCGTGACTACGATCCACGCAACATTCCAGACGGAGAAAAAAGCTCGGTTACCATAGGTATGGCAATGACTGAAAAACAGGGCGGCAGTGATATACGAAGCAACTCTACACGAGCTTATCCTATAGGCCAATCCGGCCCGAGTCAGGTATATGAACTTGTGGGTCACAAGTATTTTGTTTCCGCTCCAATGAGTGATGCGTTTTTAGTCTTAGCTAAGACAGACAATGGGATATGTTGCTTTTTAGTGCCGCGTTGGCGCCCAGATGGGAGTAAAAACCCGCTGCAAGTGTTGCGACTAAAGGACAAAATGGGCAATGTTTCCAATGCCTCTAGCGAAACCGAATTGCGTGGTGCAATGGGTTGGCTCATTGGTGAGGAAGGTCGTGGAATTGCCAATATTTTAGAAATGGTGGCGATGACCCGTTTTGATTGCCTAGTGGCCTCTGCTGGCAGTATGCGCCAGCATATGACGCAAATCATTCACCACACTAGCCATCGACAGGCTTTTGGCAATTATTTGTGTAATCAACCTCTCATGCAAAATGTGCTTGCCGACCTTGAGCTGGAAACGGAAGCCGCAGCGCACATGGCGTTTAGGGTTGGCAGTGCCTTAGATAGGGCTGCCGCAGGTGACAAAGAGGAAGCTCTCTTTGCTCGAATTGCTACCGCTGTGGGTAAATACTGGGTCTGTAAACGCCAGCCTAACCACGCGTATGAGGCAATGGAATGTATTGGAGGCTCATCGGTAATGGAGAACAGTCTCATGCCTCGTTTTTATCGTGAAGCTCCTATTAATGCAATATGGGAGGGTTCTGGCAATGTGCAGTGTCTGGATGTATTGCGGGCTATACAAAATGATCCTGGATCATTAGAAGCTTTTATGGCTGAAACGGCTAAATCAGCTGGCCAAGACAGCCGTTTTGATGCCTACCTCAATGGTTTGAAAAGCGAATTTTCTTGTCTAGATAACATGCAATATCGTGCCCGTAGTGTGGTAGAAAAAATGGCCTTGGTGTTGCAGGGTTCCCTACTATTGCGTAATGCACCAAGCGCAGTCGCCGAAGCGTTTATGGCAGGACGGTTGTCTGGTACTTCTGGCAACACTTATGGCATGCTGCCGTCAGGAGTAGACTGTGATGCTTTAATCGACCGTGGCCGGGTATAACCAGCGAGATGTGTGTGGTGTTAGCCATGGATTATAGGCCCTGCAGTTGTTAGACTCGGTAGCATAATAATTAAGGTCTATGATTTGTGCTCGAGTTACTTGTTGTTGATGATCACCCCATTTTACGCGACGCTGTGGTTGCCTCATTGCAGCGCCAGTACCCGCTCGCGGTGCTGACTCAAGCCGACAGCCTGAGCGCGTGTTTACATCACTTGCAGGCCGGTTTAGACCCGGATTTAATACTGTTTGATTTAAATTTGGGTGATCACCAAGGCGTATCGGGGTTACAAATAGTGCGTAAGCAGGTGCCTTACACACCCATACTGATTATTTCTGCTGAGCAAAATAAACAAGTTATTCTCAACTGCCTTTCTGCCGGTGCCGCAGGTTTTGTGCTCAAATCACAACCCAGTCAAGCCCTAATGGAAGCCGTGGATTTGGTATTGGCTGGCAAAATTTACTTTCCCGACCTCAGTCAATTTTCTAATCCCAGCGCGGATCAAACGTTATTGAGTAAAGACGAGCTTAAGCAACTCACCAATAAGCAACTACAAGTGCTGTCGTTGATTGCTGAAGGCTGTGCCAATAAAGAAATATGTCTGCGTTTATGTATTGCCGAAACCACGGTTAAAACCCACGTGTCTGACATATTGCGTAAATTGGGTGTTAAAAACCGTACTCAAGCCGCTTTGGCTTTGGATAAGGACCTGTTGCAAGAATTGCTAGTTAACTAAGTTTTCTAGTACTCGCCTCAGGTGTCCTGGGCGAATGGGTTTGTTGAGTAAGGGGTGATGGGCGGCTTGAATGGCGTCTAGCACGGCCGGTTCACTGCTCGCGGTGATGAACAGTAAAGGGCAAGTGATATTCAAAGTCTCCACCAGTTGTAAACCCGTCAAGCCATGGTCTAAGTGGTAGTCGACAATGAGAATGTCGGCCCAGGCGACACTGTCTAGAGTGATATCCTCAACTTGAGAATAACTCACCACTTGGCTACCCCAGCTTTCTAACAGCAGACCCAAGGCCTGACACACCTGTACGGAGTTATCGATGACCATGACTTTATGGGTAAACGGCACAATGCCAGCCATCGCAGTTGGGATTTTAACCGCTGCCGGTGGGGCACATCGATTGATCGCCACACTAAAACAGGTGCCTCGCGCGAGTTGGCTTTCATAGCCAATGTCATGGTCTAGTATGTGGCAGAGCTTTTTAACATTGGCTAAGCCTAAGCCTAACCCTTCTACATTATTGTGATTTTGAAGTTTGTGAAAGGCTTCAAATATCTGCCCTGGTCGGTCTTCTTCCATGCCAATGCCGGTGTCTATAATCTGAATTAATAGCTTGTTGTGGCGCCGTCTCACGCCCAATAAAATGGTACCTGATTGGGTATAACGGATGGCATTGGTAATTAGGTTGCGCAGAATACGTACCAGTAGATTAACATCGGTCATTATCCAGCAGGAACTCGTAACGTAGCGTAACTGTAGGCCTTTTTTTTGTGCTAGGGGGGCTGACTCGGTTGCTAAACTACCTAGCACCTCATGCACGTTGGTGGGTTGCACGTTGGGTTTGGCTAGGTCAATGTCTTGGCGCGCGTAATCTAATAGACTTTGTAATAAATATTCGATGTCGCAAATGGCATTGGCTACTGCAGGTAACTGCTGCTCGTACGCTGTTTGGCTAGGGTGCTCGATGAGATTGCTAACTAACAGCTGGGCGGCGCACACGGGCTGCATCACGTCATGACTAATGGCGGCCATGAGTTGGGAGCGGCTGGTATTGGCCTGTTGCAATTGTTGCATGGCTTGGTTTAATGCAGCGGTTCGGTCGCGCACGGTATCGGCAAGGAACACCGAATGGGCGAATTGATCGTAGGCCGCTTGGCCGCTAGCACCGGCTTCAATGCGGGTGATTAAGGCCTTATTGATCTTTTTTAGGCGCGCTATTTCGGCACTTTGTTGGGCTTCACTGCTGGCCATTGATGCTGCCAAAATAAACGCCGGTAAAGGTGTGGTTTAAATGGCTGCCGCCCATTTGTTCGCCGTAGGTACTAAAGCCTGCCATGTTGTAGTTTTGTAATAGCCTATTCATGGGTTGGTGCAGCTTGCTGTGCTCTATTTCGAGGTAGCGCAAAATACAGTCGAAGGTGAGTACCAGTTGCGGCGGGCCGATGTCTTGTTGCAACTGATTAAGCCAAAGGCTGGTTTGTTGGACTAGATTGTGAGGCGCGGCATCGGTGAGTACAACACCCAGCTCAATGGCAGAATAGAAGCTTAAACTACCATCGTCATGGGCCTGTTGCACGCTTCTAGCGTAGTAGCTGTCGCCTATTTTAATGGTTAGAGGGTGCAGGGCAAACTGTAGATTAGTGAGTTGATGCGCAGGTAGATTACATAACTTAGCGTACTCTTGGGCCGCAGGTTGGCCGTTGAGTTCATACACCCGCCGGTGAGCAGCATCGGCATGGGTCACCACCATTTTTTCTTGTTTAGGCTGCAAATGGTGATGGCTAAAAGAGCTAAACGGGTGTTGGGTGTTAATCACCAATAGTACGGCTGCATTTCTGAAGAACTGACCTTGGTAGAAGACTTCGGTATGTTCAAAGTGTAGATCGTCACCCGCGGAGCCGCCTAACAGCGGAATATGGCCCAAAAAGGCATTAAGCACTTGGAGGAACTCTTCTTCGCGGATGGAAAGGCCATCCAATAAGGTTATTGCCAAGGTATTGTTATTGACCTCTGCAACACCGTGTTGGTGGCATTGGTCTAGTAGCTTGTCGACTAACTCTTGAGAGTCAGAAAGGCTAAATTCGGCGATATTCTGAATCAAAGCACTGGCAACAAAACTGCCTTCAGAGGCAAAACTAACTGCAGTAATTGAATTATGGGCATAGCCGTTAGGGCTAAGTTCTCCTGCGCTGGTACAGCCAACAATGCAGGTGTCGGGAAACTGCTGTTGTAACGCTTCACCGAGTTCTTGCTGTTGATAATGTGTGGAACAAAAAAACAACAACAGTTGACTCTGATGTGGGCCTAATTGTTGGCCGATTTCGGCAACGGCTGAGGCCGCATTGGGCTGACAAGAGCTTGCAGAATAGATGGCCATGGCGTTCTCTAAGAGTTTTTACAAAGCTATTATAACGCCAAAACGAAAAACGGGTAGTGGCCCTCCTTGGCCGGTTACCCGTGTTGCTATGGCATAACGCTTGGGTTTAGAAAAAACCTAGTGGGCTAGTGCTGTAGCTGACCAACAAGTTTTTAGTCTGTTGGTAATGGTCAAGCATCATCTTGTGTGTTTCGCGGCCAATACCCGACTTCTTGTAACCACCAAATGCAGCGTGAGCTGGGTAAGCATGGTAACAGTTAGTCCACACACGACCGGCTTGAATCGCACGACCCATACGGTAGGCGCGGTTCATGTCTCGGGTCCAAAGGCCAGCACCAAGGCCGTACTCAGAATCGTTAGCAATGGCAAGGGCTTCGGCTTCGTCTTTAAAGGTGGTGACACTGACTACGGGTCCAAAAATCTCTTCTTGGAAAACACGCATTTTGTTGTCGCCTTTCATCAGCGTGGGTTCAATGTAGAAACCCGCCGATAATTCAGAACCTACGTCTGCCACACCGCCCCCAATAAGGAATTCGGCACCTTCTTCACGGCCCAACTTTAAGTAGCTCAATATACGTTCTTGCTGTTCTGCTGAGGCCTGCGCGCCGACCATGGTGTCAGTGTCTAGTGGGTTGCCACGAATGATCTGTTTTGTGCGTTCTATGACACGCGCAATAAACTCTTCATAGATGGATTCTTGAACTAATAAACGTGAGGGACAGGTACACACTTCGCCCTGGTTAAAGAATGCCAATACGGTGCCTTCAACACATTTGCTGATGTAATCATCTTCCTGCTGCATGATGTCTTCAAAATAAATGTTGGGCGACTTGCCGCCCAGCTCAACAGTTGAAGGGATCAAGTTTTCAGCGGCATTGGCCAGTACAATTTGGCCCACTTGAGTGGATCCAGTAAAGGCAATTTTAGCGATGCCTGTGTGAGTAGACAGCGCTTGACCTGTGACTTCACCGATACCATTAACCACGTTCAATACACCAGCAGGGACCAAATCTTGGATGAGCTCCACCAAAACTAAAATGGATGCGGGTGTTTGTTCGGCAGGTTTTAGTACCACACAGTTGCCTGCAGCCAATGCCGGTGCAAGTTTCCAAGCCGCCATCAAGATAGGGAAGTTCCAAGGAATGATTTGTCCAACCACACCTAATGGTTCGTGGAAATGATATGAAGCGGTGGTTTCGTCCAGTTCTGCGCTGGTGCCTTCTTGGGCACGAATACAGCCAGCAAAGTAACGGAAGTGGTCTACCGTAAGGGGGATGTCTGCGGCCAAGGTTTCACGTACACCTTTACCATTGTCCCATGACTCGGCTACCGCTAGGAGGTCTAAATTAGCTTCGATGCGGTCGGCAATTTTTAGCAACAGGTTAGAGCGTTCTGTGGCAGACGTTTTGCCCCAAGCGCCAGCGGCCTTAGACGCGGCGTTTACAGCTAGGTCTACATCGGCGGCACTAGAATTGGGGACTTCACAAAACACAGCACCGTTAATAGGCGATATGTTGTCCATATACTGCCCCTTCACTGGTGCGACCCATTCGCCGCCAATAAAGTTTTCGTAACGTGGTTTAAAGTTGACGACAGCGCCATCGCTGCCAGGATTGGAGTAGATCATGATCGGGTCCTTAGTTTATTGTTATTACTATGTTAGGTGTGTCTTTAGACATTTTTAGCATAGCGAAACAATGGGGGGACCGAACATCGGTAAAAAGAAGGTATTTGTCTCCTACTTTTGGAGGAGGTCCGTAGGTAGTGGGAACCCATTGCGGCCAGGAAACTCAGGTGCCAATGTACGTGCATTGGGCATTTTTAACCATAGTCGCAACAATTTACGACGTTGCTCTGGCGCTGTATGGTCTTCAAAGCTGGTGCGAGAGTGGAGTACAAGGTAGTTGTTGGCAAACTGCATATCACCCGGTTGCAGCATCATGTCTAGGCGCATTTCTTGCTGTAACATAATCTGGTCAAACAGATCCAAGGCCTCACGCTCCACTTGACATAAGGGCTGGTTCATCATTTCGTGACCTAACTCTATATACTGGCGTAAATAGCGGCAGCTGAGTTTGCTTTGGTGGTAGCTAAACAGGGGCGACGGAGTCGGCAGGTCTTTGCCTAAATGAGCATAGTGATAGGTTTTGTAGTACAGGCCCAAATATTCGGGGTGTTGACTGAGTAGTTGGTTGTATATAGCGGCCACGCTCACCAAGCTGCTTAGGCCGCCACGTTTGGCCTGCCGTAAACACAAGAGGCCAACGACGTCGGAGGGATCTGTGTGGTACGGCAGATATAGGTTGGTTTCGTAGACGCGGGTTTGTTTATCATTGGGATCGCCGATGTTTTCCACGCCACCGAGTATGTCTCCCCTAGGATTCTGGCCCACGGGAATGCCTAAATGCAGGCCAATACCGTAATAAATGGTGTGTACTTGGTCTTCAGAGTAGTCGTCAAGCGGCAGGCCGCGTAATAAAAAGAAGCCGCGGCCATCCTCTAACTCATCGGCAAGCCGGGTTAATTTGGCGCCAAATTGTGCCAGTGGAAAGTCCGTTTGGTTGAACTTAGGGTAGCTTCGCCCCGCGTTATTTAGCGCACTTAAGGCACTATTAATATTGGCCACATCTTGTTGTGAAAGGTGGTGGATATAGCTTTGGTCGTTGGTGTAGTCGTTGGCCGTCCAGACAGAGGGCCCGGTAATGGGTTGCTTCAGAATAGTGCTCATGTGCTGATGGCCTTTAAGGTGGAGCTTTATCGCATGCTAGCAAAAATAAATTAGCGCCGACACACTACATTTATATTAGCCATCATTACATTACCCTCCGCTAGTTAGTTGCCGACATTATTAAAGCAACAGAAAACAAAGCTGTCCTCCGGCAAGCCCACACCACTTCGTGACATAGCATTTTTGGAAAACTTCCTAATACGACTAGTAGGAAATCGCCACATCGGTAATCGGTTTAGAGCAACACGCCAAAATATAACCCGCCTCAATGTCAGCGTCGCTGATGCCGCCGTTGTGTACCATGTGGGTCTCGCCAGACACCTTTTTCACCTTGCAGGTACCGCATACACCAAAGTTACAGGCGCTAGGGATATTAAGCCCCGCTTGGTTGGCCGATTCCAGTACGGTGATATTCTGATTGGAGTCCAGTTGATGGCCCGATACCAAAAAATGCACTTTGGTGGCGACTGCATCGTCTAGCTGAACGTCGTCGTGCTCAATGTCGTCGTCTTCAAAGTTAGGAGCTGCAAAACTCTCTTCGTGATATTGCGCCATGTTGAAGTCGGCAGCAATGAGCACATCGCGAACGGCTTGCATAAACGGTTCTGGGCCACAGCAAAAGACTTCTCGGTCAAAAAAATCAGGTGTAGTGAGTTCTAAAATGAGCTGGTTAAAGCGCCCTACGTAGCCAGTCCAGGCAGAAAACGGGTCTTTATCTTGTACAATCCATGCCAGGTGAATGCCCGGCACGCGGGCCGCCATTTGCTCTAAGCTGCGCTTAAATATGATCTCTGAAGGGCGGCGGGCGCAATGAATAAAGCTCACGTCCATGTCTCCGCCTCGGTCATAGAGGAAATTGGTCATGGAGGCCATGGGTGTAATACCACTGCCGGCCGAAATAAAGCAGTATTTTTCGGCGGGGTGATGGTATAGGTGAAATTGCCCCGAAGGGCCAAAAGCCCGCACTTTCATACCCGGATTTAAGTGATCCAACATCCAGCGGGTGCCAATGCTGTTGGGCTGCGCCTTAACCGTAATCGACAGCGAGTAAGGGCGTGATGGGCTGGAAGAAATGGTGTAAGTGCGATACAGGTTTTCGCCATTAACGGACAGCTCTAAGGTGATGAACTGGCCTGGAGCGAAGTTGAAATAGGCATTGTTTTCGGTACGAAAGGTGATTGTCATCACGTCTGCCACTTCGGGCACAATAGACACCACCTCCAACAACTGAGACTGATCGCGCCAGGGGATGGATTGGTTCAAATATTCAAAGTACTTGCTGTCCGCGGTTTGTTCAGGTGCCATCAACGGTGGCGTCTGTGGTGCTAAGGTTACAGGAGCTATGGGCGCAATAACACTTGGCGCTGTTGGTTGGGTTGGCGAAGCAGCTATGGGCATGATGATGGGTTGTGGCTCTGCATCACCCAATGCCTGCGCTGTAGCTTGGCAATACCAATCCACAAATTGGGCAACGCCATCTTCATGTAGTGGTGAATAGGGCCCTGGTGTATAGCCGGGAGAATTGATACCCAGCTGGTTTTCTTCCACTAAGCGACGGTCTTGTTCGTTGGTGGCTTGCCACACCGCAGTGAGTGTATCCAAATCATAATCAACCCCTTCTATGGCATCCTTATGTACTAACCATTTGGTGGTGACGATCGTGCGGGTGGCACTCACAGGTATCACTTGAAAGGTTATGGCATGGTCCGACAGAAAATGGTTCCAGGTATTGGGGTAATGGAACAACAACAATGATCCAAGGGCTTTGTCATCGCCGTTAACCATCGGTTTGCCAGAGGCCACAGCACCACTCATAGTGAACGACTCGGTGTCGCGTAATAAGGGGATTCTAGACACGCGGTACTGGCCGCCCTCGTGCATGTGAAAGCGGCTAGGAATGCCCTTGTCTTCGCATTTTTGCCAATGGGCTTCGATCTCTGGCGAGCCTCCTTCTAAGGCCACTCCGGTGAGCGCTGGGTCGTCGGAGTAGGTGCGGCACAATTCAGGGTGGCTGCCTTGGCAGTGGTAACACTCGCGGTTGTTCTCGACCACTAGCTTCCAGTTACCTTCTTCAACAATGGTGCTTTGGTGGGCAACCTTGGCGTCGCGCAGGTTGTGTGGTAGCAGGTATGGTTCTATACGTTGGGTGAATTCAGAAAAGTCGGGCGCCTGCTGAGCTAGGCAGATAAAGATACTACCGCCCACAGACTGGCAGTGAGTACGTTCAAGCTTGTAATCAGCGGGGTTAAAGTTAGGCCCCATGTCTTTGGCAAACTGCAGTTGGCCGTCTAAGTCGTAAGTCCACTGGTGATAGGGGCACACCAACTTAGGCCCGCTGCCGCTTTTTTCCGAACAAATACGCGATCCACGGTGTTTACACGAGTTATGAAAGGCATTAATTACACCGTCTTTACCACGCACAATAATCACCGGTTGGGCGCCAATTTCTAGGGTAATGTAATCCCCTTCATTGGCCACTTCACAATCATGGCCGGCAAATAACCACTGTTTGTGAAACAGGTTTTCCATGTCCAGCTTAAACAACGCCTCATCCGTATACAACGGCTGCGGTAAGCTAAAGTTGGATTTGCGTTGTGCGACCAGTTGGCGCATGAGAGCTTGAGTGTGCATGCCTTTTCCTCACATTATGAGCGCGGCATTTTCACATACAAAGGGCCCTCACTACTGAGTAATATGGCGACCTACATTTATTATTAGACGACACACACCACTGCGCCATTGCGAGCGTAGCGCGGCAATCCAAACCCACATAGCGTAAGTTTAGCGGGGATGAGAGTTAAAAAAATAGGGAATATTAAAACAGCAAGGCTTAATAGTTATTATTGGCAATAACCAGCAAACCCGAAAATAAGGTCTATAGTTTATTCTCAGCTTGGTAAGTGTATGGCATAAATAGCTTTTTTAGGAAAAATTCCTAAAAGTCATCATTTATACTAAGGTTTAACTTAAAGGGTATTTTTATGGCAATAACAGCAGAACTTTGGCAGGCCAACCTTATTGCGTTGGTCAGTGCATATTTGGCGATTAAAGTATTGCGTCCCATTGCCGTCTATTTTAACCTGGTTGACATACCAGCCGGGCGTAAGCAGCACGTTGGCCACATTCCGCTGATTGGCGGTTTATCTATTTATGTGGGCGTGTTGGTGGCCATCCTTGCCGTTTACCCAATTCACGATAAACTCTTTTACCTTGCTGCCTCAGCATCCCTAATTTTAGTGACTGGCCTAGTGGATGATATAAAGCAATTGGGTGTTTGGGTGCGCATTCTTATTCAGGCGATTGCCTGTGTAATTATGATCAAAGGTGCAGGTATCTATATTGAATCTTTGGGCGACTTATTCGGCACGGGCGTAATTCACCTCGGCCAGTGGGGCATTCCCTTCACCGTGATTAGCGTGATTGGCTTAGTCAATGCCGTCAACATGAGCGACGGCATTGATGGCCTAACGGGTTCCTTAGCACTGGTGGCTATTCTTGGGGTGTTTGTCTTCGAGAGCATTAGCGGCAATTATCGCTTGTTTGATTTCTTATTGATCATGGTTGCTGCACTAATACCTTATCTGCTCACCAACCTTTCCATCATCAGTGACCGTAAAATATTCCTAGGTGATGCTGGCAGTATGTTCATTGGCTTTATTCTGGCGTGGGTGCTGATTGGGTTAAGTCAAGGTGATGGGTCAGGAACCCGCCAAGCCATCCAGCCCGTCAACGTGCTCTGGTGTGTTTCTTTACCTGTGATTGATACGTTGGTGGTCATTATTAAACGCCTAAGAGCGGGCCGATCACCCTTTCATCCAGACCGTTCTCACATTCATCACATATTAGAAAATCTAGGCTTAAATACACGCCAATCGTTGGTTGCCTTGATTATGATTGCATTGGTGCTAATGGCGATAGGTGCGTTAGCGCAACTGCTTTGGCCACAAGCCAGCGTTGGCTTGTTTATGCTAGTCATCGCAGGGTATGTGTACTGGTCTAAACAGCATGGTTGGTCCGATGTTGGCGAGGTGACTCATGAGCGCGTCTAATTGGTTATTGCTGCAAGTTAAACCAAGGCAAGAAATGCGCGCATTAGAACACCTCGAGCGCCAAAATGGCGACTGCTATTGCCCACAAATATGGGTAGAAAAGCTCAGCCGTGGAAAACGTATTCAGGTGGAAGAAGCGCTGTTCCCAGGTTACTTATTTATTAACGCACAACCCGAACAAAATGGCCTAACCTACACCAGCATCCGCTCCAGTCGAGGG
>Ga0233427_10003634_pt1 | contig 13370 bp, 13 predicted proteins | sample SI_118_April2016_5_FD_179885 | JGI IMG/M metagenome (GOLD analysis project Ga0233427, IMG submission 179885) | Seawater microbial communities from Saanich Inlet, British Columbia, Canada - SI_118_April2016_100_MG | ecosystem: Environmental > Aquatic > Marine > Inlet | place: Canada: British...
TACGAGTCTTGGTGGTTCTGGTGGCGGACATGATAAAGCATGTGGTGCGGTAGTTCCAAAACCAAAAATCAAGAAATTCATTACTGAATTAAATAAAAAAATAAAATAATCCTTTTACTTAATTTTATATTTTAAATTATTTACTTATTCTGAAAATTCAATTACTGCATCAATTTCCGTCATTGAATTTAATGGTAAACATGCAACTCCCATTGCAATTCTTGAATGTTTTCCTTTATCTCCAAATATTTCAAAAAATAGATCTGATGCTGCATTAATTACTTTGGGATGTTGATAAAATTCTGGATCTGAATTTACAAATCCTGATAATCTTACAATTCTTGTTACTTTATCTAAATCTCCTAATTCTCTTTTCATTTGAGCTAAAAGATTGATTGCACACATTTTAGCTGATTTTTGAGCTGTCTCTAAATTGTCATCAGATACTTTTCCTGTGAATAGTACTTTACCTTCTTCCATTGGAATTTGTCCTGAAATGAATAATAGATTACCTGTTTTTACTGCTGGAATGTATGACCCTGCAGGTGTGGGTGGATTTGGTAATGTTATTTTTAATGATTTTATTTTTTCTTCAATCAATACATTGATTTTTTTTGAGCCTGATTTTAGTTTTTACTTATTTTGATGTGTACTTTTTCTCCTTTGTTGGAGTTATTTTGATAAACGGTTCTTGTTTTGTATCCTTGTTTTTGTAAATATCCATCTAAAATTGAAACCCATGGTAATGAATGTCCACTATTTAGCTTTGAATCTATCGTAATATTTTTGGTGTTTGCTTCAAAATTAACATGTCCTGAACATGTAATTTGTATAATTGCATCAATTATTTCAATTACATCGTCTAATGATTTTGTTTTTAAACTAATTCCATTTTTTTCTAATAATTTGATCATTTCTAATTCTGGTTTTTTTGATATTATTGTGGAATTTAGAATGTGCATTAATCCTGATTCATTAATAATTTTGATAATTTTATAAATTTCGTGTGCTTCTACTTTTGTCATATCTGCAACCACTTTAGTTTTAATCGAATTTTTCCAAATATTTGTAAATACTTTATCTTGATTGATTCCTAAAATTTCTGTTGATGAAAAAATTGCTCCTTTTCCATTGTCATTATTTATCATTAACACTTCTGTTTCATCAAAAATAAAACAATTCTGAACAATCTCTGATGTTTTAATCTCTACTCCATCTGGAATTGCCCTATATGCTTCTGAGCAAATTTGTGATGATGGAATAATTAATTTAATGTCTAAGTTTCTTCGTACTACCGATAATAATTGCTCTTTGCATTCTGCTAGTAGACTTAATCCTCCTTGATCTGTCATTATTTTGATTGATGTTTTTGAACCTTCTACCATTGTTTGTAATTGATTCAAAACTTTGTTTGCACTAATGTGAAAATATCTTTTTTCTTCTGAACCCATTGACTTTCTACTTTCTTCACTTGTTTTTTTTAAATTAGATACTAATGTGTTCATAGCATTAACTTTGTTAATTTGCTCATGAATTAGTCCATCAAATGCATCTTCTGGAGAAATTGCAGTACACATTATTGGTTTACTTTTTGAAATTATGACTAATTTTTTATTTTGTAATTTTAGTAATGTTGGGTAAACTTTAGTTCTGGGAATTTCTGAATAATATGCTAATTCACTTGCTGAAATAGTTCCTTTGGAAATTAATGCTACGTATGCCTGAGATTCATATTTACTGAGACCAAATTCCTCTAAACTTACTGTTAATACCTGTTCATTTACCATATTTTTACTTCATTTGTTATTAGGTAAAATTGAGAGCTAAATTCCTTTACACATTTACTCAAAAAAAATCAAAATTGTAACTACTGATAGGTGTCACTGTGGTTACGAAAATTAGTGTTACATCGTCCTCAAATACAAAATCTATCTCAACAATGTAGTATGTTAGTAAACTATAGTTTTGATACAGTAGAGATTGAAAATGCTTCTCACTCCGTTACTTTAGTTCCTCGATTGGATTACTCCGTAAATTTACTAGATAACATTATTGATACTCTTCAAGAGAAAAGAATTGAATTAAAAACTGTCAATCAATATCTTGTTACTGATTTTGATGTGGATGATCAATCCCATGTTGAAAGTATTGAATTAGAACATCTTGTTGTTTATTCTTTAGAGATATTACTTAAAATTAAGAATCAAATTGGCTCTATATCTGGAATTAATAGTATTCCTGAAATTCTTCCTTCTTCTATTCCTATGATTAGAACCATTAGTGCTAAATTGTTTGTACTTTTCCCCCTTAACAGCCAAAAATTATCTGAATTATCTGTGCATCTTGGTAGTATAGTTTTGGATTCTGCAACTTTAACTAAAGCCCGTTTTGATTTTAGTAAATCTAATCATGTCTCTTCCACATTACTTGATGAAGTAAAATTGATGGCTGACTCTAAATTAAATAAGCAGTACCCTCTTGTTGATTTTTCTAAATTATTTGATGTTTGATTATGTTAAACCCTAAACGTGATTTGATTAAGGATATTGAACGTATTCGTTCTCTCTCCTCTGTAATTGACAAAAAACTTTCTGAGATGAAACCTTCTGACGATGATAAAATTGATAAATTAACTTTAGATGAATTACAAGATTTAGATAAAATTGCTGGAATTGCTGATTTTATGCTCACAAAATATGCTGATAAAAAAGAAATGTGCTCAATTTTAAAGAATTTCACTTCTGTAATTACTGATACTGCTGACTCTATGGGTAATTTGGATGATGAAATTTCTGAATTAATTCTTTCAGCTGAAGATTCTATTAACAAAGTGAAAGATTTACACGCTCATATTGACAAAAAATCTGATTTTAAAAAAAATTATTGTGATGGTCCTGACTATGATCATGCCCAAACAAGTGGAATTAATTTAACCAATTTTGTGACAGAGATTAACACAGTAGAATACCAACAAAATTCTTCAGGACATTATACAAGGTAAATGATATGAGTCTAGCCCCCCAAGAATTAGAAAATACTGCAAGCAAATATGCTTCTGAAGCAATCAAATTTGATTCTCAGGGTGCACGGGGTATGGCAATCACTCATTATCAACATGCAATTGATGCTCTTGTAAAATTATTACAATTATACCCAAATAGTAAACTAAACCAAATTTACAAAGAACGTTGTAATTCTTATCATAATAGAATTGGGGCATTGCAACAATCTCATGGTGTAGAACCTGCAGTTGATCCAAAGGCTTCTGATGCTGATCAAAAAGCATCTGTAAAAAGACAAGAAAATGAAAATGATTTTGAAGACCTTGTTATGAAAGAAAAACCTGATGTAACTTGGGACCAAGTTATTGGATTGGACGAGGCAAAAAGTGCATTACGTGAATCTATTGTTTATCCTACTAAACGACCTGACTTATTTCCTCTTGGATGGCCTAAAGGAATGTTATTGTATGGTCCACCAGGTACTGGAAAAACTATGTTGGCAGCTGCAACTGCAAATGAGATGGATGGTTATTTCATTAATGTTGATGCATCATCTTTGATGAGTAAATGGTTAGGAGAAGCAGAAAAAAATGTTTCAAAATTATTTGCTATGGCAAGACAATATGCTGAAAAAGAAGGTAAACCTGTTATTCTATTTGTAGATGAAGTTGATTCACTACTTGGAGCTAGAAGTAGTGAAGTTGGTGGTGAAGTTAGAACTAAAAATCAATTCCTTACTGAAATGGATGGTGTAAATGGAAAAGGAAAACAATTGATGCTTTATGTAATTGGTGCAACCAATAAACCCTGGAGTCTTGATGCACCTTTCCTTAGAAGATTCCAAAAGAGAATCTATGTTAACTTACCAACCCAGGCAGCCAGAGAAAATCTGTTTAAACAATATACTGAAAAATTAAATAAAAATTTCAGTGTAAGTAATTCTGAATTGGCAAAATTATTTGATGGATATAGTGCAAGTGATATCAAAGATGTATGTCAAGCAGCACAAATTAAAACTGTCCATGAAATTTTCGATTCTCCTGATTATCACGAACCTGTTGAAGGTGAAGAAGCAATTCAGCCTAGAGATCTAACTACCGATGATTTCAAGAATATCATGTCTCGAAGAAAACCTAGTGTTTCTCTTGAAATGATTCGTGCATATCATAAATGGAGTGAAGAATTCCAGGCACTTTGATTATTTAGTACTATTTTGCGATCATTTTTCAAATTCCTTATTTCACATAAAACTTAAATTCACTTTGATTAGGACTTTACGAGGGTCACAATTACTACAAAGAAATCAAATCACGCAAAAAAGTTTGGAAAGCTAATTTTTGATGATGGTACCGTAATTGATGGTGAAGGATTTGGTTATTCAACAACCACTTTTGGTGAAATTGTATTTAATACTGGAATGGTTGGTTATACTGAGGCTCTAACTGACCCATCATACAATGGTCAATTGTTGACTTTAACATATCCTTTAGTTGGAAATTATGGTGTACCTGATCCATCAATCAAAGATGAAGATGGAATTTCTAAATATTTTGAATCTAGTAAAATTCAGATTCGTGGATTGGTAATTCACGAATTATCTTTAACTGCAAGTCATTGGAATCTTTCTATGACTTTAGATGAGTGGATGTATAATGAAAAAATCCCTGGCATTTCTGGAATTGATACTCGAGCATTAACTATGAAACTACGAGACAGCGGTGTGATGATGGCTGCATTAGTTGTATCTGATTCAGAAATTAATGTGGATGAAATTAAAAAACAACTTAAATCTGCAACTCATTATAACTCTGAACAGTTTATGGATGTTGTATCTACAAGAAGTGAAAAAATTTATGGTGATGAAGAACAGACTGTCGTGGTAATTGATACTGGTGCTAAAAATGCAATCCTGAGAAATATTCTGGAAATTGGTTACAAAGCAGTTTTAGTTCCTTGGAATACTTCTTATGAAAAAATTATGTCTTACAATCCAAAAGGTGTTGTACTAAGTAGTGGTCCAGGTGATCCTCAAAAATGTCCTGATACTATCACTGTTGCAAAAAAATTAATTGAAAATAATATCCCTACTCTAGGAATTTGTTTAGGTGCACAAATCATTGGAATTGCTGGTAATACTGATACTTACAAACTAAAGTATGGTCATCGAGGACAAAACAAACCTTGTGTAAATCTTGAAAATAACCAAGTGTATGTAACTAGTCAAAATCATGGGTATGGAATTACTCCTGAGTCTCTTGAAAAATCTGATTTTGATTTATGGTTTGCTAATGCAGATGATAAAACCGTTGAAGGTATAAAACATAAAACACAAAATTGTGTTGCAGTACAATTTCATCCTGAAGCTGCACCTGGTCCAAATGATTGCAAATTTATTTTTGAAAAATTAAAAAATTTAATGGAGTCTGAAAAAAATGCCTAAAAATGAATCTTTAAAAAAAATTCTTGTACTTGGAAGTGGTGCAATAAAGATTGGTGAAGCTGGTGAGTTTGATTATTCTGGAAGTCAATGTCTTAAAGCAATCCATGAAGATGGAATTAATAGTGTATTGATAAATCCCAACATTGCAACAATACAAACTGATACAAGATTTGCAGATAAAGTCTACTTACTACCTGTAAATGCTGAGTATGTTGAATCTATTATTGAAAAAGAAAGACCTGATGGAATTATGCTGGCATATGGTGGTCAAACTGCCTTGAATTGTGGTGTTAATCTTGATGATTCTGGAATTTTACAAAAATATGGAGTCAATGTACTTGGAACACAAATTCCTGGAATAAAAAGAACGGAAGATCGACAACTCTTCAAAGATTCTATGAAACAATGTGGTATGCCTGTTTTGAAAAGTAGTACTGTAAATAATTTTGAGGATGCTAAAAAGGCTGCAGAGGAATTATCCTATCCGGTAATAATTCGTGTTGCATATACTTTGGGTGGTAGAGGTGGAGGTGTTGCCTATAATGAAATTGAACTTCATGAAATTGTTGAGCGTGGTCTAAAGGCTAGTCTAGTTAGCCAAGTATTAGTTGAAGAATACATTGGTCATTGGAAACAAATTGAATATGAAGTCATGCAAGATTATGATGGAAATAATGTAATTGTTTGTAATATGGAGAATGTACTTTCAATGAAAGTTCATACTGGTGATAATATTGTTGTTGCTCCATCTCAAACTATTAACAATAATGAATATCATATGTTGCGTTCAGCTGCATTACGTGCAACAAAACATGTTGGAATTGTAGGTGAATGTAATATTCAATATGCTCTTGATTCTGATTCTGATAGATATGTTGCAATTGAAATAAATCCTCGACTTTCACGTTCATCTGCACTTGCAAGTAAAGCAACTGGTTATCCACTTGCATACATGTCTGCAAAAATTGGATTAGGTTATAATTTGTCTGAACTTGTAAATCGAATTACAAAAAGTACCACTGCTTGTTTTGAACCTTCCTTGGATTATATTGTATGTAAACATCCTAGATGGGATTTTGAAAAGTTTGAGTTAGTAAATAGAAGACTAGGACCTACTATGAAATCTGTTGGTGAAGTCATGGCTGTTGGTCGTACATTTGAAGAATCATTTCAAAAAGCAATTCGTATGTTGGATATTGGTAATGATGGTTTGGTCTTAAATCGTTCTAATGGTGAAAAATATACTGAAGAAGAAATTGAATACAAACTTTCTCACCATGATGATCATATTCTTTATCATGTTGCCATTGCATTAAAGATGGGGATTTCTGTCAATCGAATTTATGAATTATCTACTGTTGACCCTTGGTTTATTGAAAAAATACAAAATATTGTAAATACTGAAGACGAATTGAAAAATTCTGAATTAAATGAATCCTTGCTTTGGAAGGCTAAAAAAATGGGTTTTGCCGATAAACAAATTGCCCGTGCTAAAAGTAAAACTCCTGATGAAGTACGTGATTTAAGAAAGAATTTGGGTGTAATTCCGTCTGTTAAACAAATTGATACTTTAGCTGCTGAATGGCCTGCTGTGACTAATTATCTGTATTTGACTTATGGTGGTCATTCTAATGATGTAGCAATTCCTAAGGATCAAAAAGGAATTGTTGTACTTGGTGCAGGACCATATCGTATTGGAAGCAGCGTTGAATTTGATTGGGGTACTGTTAACATGGTTTGGGGCTTGCAAGAAAATGGAGAAAAAAATGTTTCTGTAGTTAATTGTAATCCTGAAACAGTTTCAACTGATTATGATATTTGTACACGACTTTATTTTGAAGAATTAACTCAAGAAAGAATTTTAGACATTTCTGATTTTGAAAATCCAAAAGGAATCATTACATGTGTTGGTGGACAAACTGCAAATAATCTTACTCCTGGACTTGCACAACATGGTGTAAACATTTTGGGAACAAGTGCTCATGATGTCGATAGAGCTGAAGACCGTTCAAAATTTAGTGCAGAACTTGATAAACTTCATATTCAACAACCTCGTTGGCAGGCATTTTCTAATCTTAGTGAAGCAAAATCTTTTGCACAAGAAGTTGAATTTCCAGTAATTGTTAGACCTTCATATGTTTTATCTGGTGCTGCAATGAAAGTTGTTTGGTCTCAAGAAGAATTGAAAACATATGTTAAAGATGCAACTGATGTATCTCCTGATCATCCTGTTGTAATTTCAAAATTCATGTTAAATTCTCTTGAGGTTGATGTTGATGGAATTAGTAATGGTAAAGAAGTTGTAATTGGTGCAATCGTTGAACATATTGATAGTGCGGGTGTTCATTCTGGTGATGCAATGATGGTAATTCCTCCTTGGAGATTAAGTAATAAAATTATTGAAACCATTAATGAGTACACAAAAAAAATTGCATTAACTTTTAACATTCGTGGTCCATTTAATCTTCAATTTTTGGTTCATGATGATCATGTATATGTAATTGAACTAAACATTCGAGCCTCACGTTCCATGCCATTTGTATCAAAACTTGTAAAATTAAATTTAATTTCCCTTGCATCTAAGGCTATTTTGAATAAACCTTTACCAAAAATACCTGAAAATAAATGGCAAAAAATCACTAATTATGGTATCAAAGTTCCACAATTCTCTTTTATGCAATTGGAAGGTGCTGATATTGCATTGGGTGTAGAGATGCAGTCTACTGGAGAGGCTGCTTGTTTTGGAAATAGTTTCTATGATGCATTGTCTAAAGGATTAACTTCAGTTGGATATAATTTGCCAAGTACTGGAACTGCACTTGTAACTGTTGGAGGCTCTCAAAATAAAGAGAAATTAGTATCAACAATTGCAAAATTGAAACAATTGGGATTCAAAATATTGGCTACTGAACATACTGCTGAATTTTTTGAAGAAAAAGTGGGTCAAGTTGAAATTGTGCATAAAATTTCTGAACCTGAAAGAAAACCAAATATTGCTGATTTACTTTATGAACGAAAAATTGATTTTATAATTAATATTCCAAGTACTTCTACATTAGAAAAATATGTTGGAATGTTAGATGATGAATACCAAATTAGAAGAAAATCTTTGGAATTAGGAATTCCTGTTTTAACTACCATTGAACTTGCAGATTCATTTGTTAAAACTTTAGAGTGGCTTAAAGATAATCATACTACTAGAGATCCAATTGAATCCTATGATAAACTTGAATAATTTTTTTTAAATATTTTTAATTCCTTATTTTACAAAATAATTATTTTAAAACATCAAGGTTATACCTATGATGTGTAATTCATTTGTATGAGTGCAGATTCTGATCGAATTGAATTGTTAGTTTCTGAAAAACGTGTGAAATTGCATCTTTTTGAGCCTAGTAAAAGAAAAATCTGGACTATAGTGGGCAAAGGTGAAGAATATTGGCTTGATCCTGATAGTTGTTTTTGTTCTTGTCCTGGATTTTATTTTGGTTCTATTAATGGAAAAACTTCTTGCTATCATTTGGATTCAATTCAATTTGCTAAAAATGAAAATAGAATTGAACAAATAATTTTTTCTGATGATGAGTTTTCTGATTTTTTATCTGGTTTGATTTCTGATTTGTAATTCTTTATAATTAGAATGTATTATTAAGTAGAAATTTAATTCATTATTATGGATGATGAAAAACTAAATTTAGAAATTGAAAAAATTGCTAATCTTATGGTTCATGATGATGTATCTTCAGATGAACAAGATGTGGCAAAATTAGAAAAATATAGAGATCAAATTAAACTTGATTGTGATCTTAATGATGAAGAAGCTATGAAACTTGTTTATGAAACACTTGTTTATAGAAAATTAAAAAGTTCAGATTCCAGTGACATGTTAGAAAAAGGCACTGATTTTGGTGCTGGATTTAGTTGACGAATTATAACTGAACTGTATCTATATCGTCTTTTGAAACTCCTTTCCAAAGACCCACCATTCCTTCTGGTTCAACTTCATCAATTTTAGTAATTTGTTGAATTTTTATGTGATCTGGGTTTGGTGGCATCCACAACATTGCCATATAATCTCCAACATTTCCAACTTTTGTTGGTAATGCCATGATGACTTTTTCATTTGTGAATCCCTTTGTGATTAGAGCATTCATTGCTTTTTCTTTAAGATCCATTCTTCCATGTAGGAACAAATAGACATCTTTTTGAGTATCAATTTCTGCCATAATCACACTGATTTGCTAAAGTAATTCAATCTTTCTAGATCTATCCCTTCCAAAAAGGGTTAAATTAGAATAAAAAAAATTTCAACTATGAAAATATTTACTGTTGGTAGTAAATCCTTTGTCACCAGTTTCCAATTGGCAGGAATTCCTGGTATAATCTCTGAAACTCCTGATAAAGCTTTGACAGAAATTACAAAATTGACTGATGATGCTGATGTTGGATTAGTTTTAGTCAGTGATGATATTACTGCAGCTATAAATGATGAATTAACTACACTTAGAGCAGAAAAATCTACTCTTGTTTTTGCATTACCTGCAACTGGAAGTGAAAAAACTGAAGTTGACTATAGAGTAATGTTGAAAAAGATTCTCGGTGTCTAGAGATAAATTAGTTTAACACACAAATCCATACTTTGCAATATTTTAATAAATTTTAGAATTGTTTTCTAATTCCAATAATTGCAATAGATGGAATTCCAAGATACATTCCAATGTTTAGTACAATAACTGAGAGTCCAAGTCCTAAAACTTCTGATTCAGTTTCTGCATTCTCCATGATTGCCAATGTTGAGAGCATTGGAGTAATTGTAATCTTGACTATTTCTTTAAACATTGGCTGTTCTCTTTCCATGTCTGCAATTGTTGGTGAAAAAGAGTAGTAAATGTCATTGAATGTATTCATGAATGCAGTTCCTGATTCTGTTTGTAGTAATTGATTATCTCTTAATTCCCGTAACTGTTGAACTTGTGGTGCTAATTCACTGCCATAAGTTGCAGTGGCAATTAGACAACCACCACCTGTAGGGACGGGTGCAGAGTTAGATAAACAATTATCAGTAATGTATACTTCCCCAAAATTTGTTTCAGTAGAACCTTGCGATATTATTTTTTGATTTTGTATTACAAAAAGTTCCAAGTACCCCTCTTGTGTTAATTTCTGAATTTTTGCACCAAACAAGGCTTGACGTCCCAAACTGGAATTACATTCAAAAAGAATAGTATCGTCGTTTTGACCTGAAATTTCTGTGAAATCTATATTTGAAGATTGGAATGCACCTGCCCATTCCGTATCAGAAAATATCAGTAATGCTGCTTGTCCGTCAGGTATTTCTGCATTTAATTCCGATTGTACAGTTTGCTCTATTGATTGTGTTTGAACCGTAACTGCGGGTTGTGAAAACATATGTGTGCCAACAATAGATAATTCATCATTTGATCTTTTGAAAGGAATGGTAACTGTTCTGTCATAAGGAGTAATGGTCTCCTCATAGGAAGTAAGTTGCATTCCGCGAATAAAGACTTCGAAATCCATATCTTCAGAATCCATTTTTGCATCAATTATTGCTCTGGGTAATGTAATGATTAATTCTCCTCTGGCCCTTGCATCAATAGAAATGAGTAGAGATGTGTTCTCTGAATCTAATTCAAAACTTAAAACCTCGCCTCCTCGAATACTATAATCAAAATCCTCTAATTGCTGTGCAAAAACATTTGGAACCATGACTCCAATCATAATAATCACTGCTGCTACAATGGTCAATACCTGTTTCAATATCCTTTTCAAATATGTCCGATATTTATGAAATTAGTTAATCTTTGTGACTAATACTTTGGAAATAATTCCAATTTTTGTGCTTTGGAATATTTAAAAAATTACTTCAAAACATCTGTATCTAATTTAATCTACTTATACTCAATTTTTTAAAGTTATACCATGAAAACTGCTTCAGTTAAAGGACCATCAATTATTTCTGTTGATGAAACTGAAAAACCTATTTTGAATTCTGGTGATATTTTAGTTCAAATGCATGCATGTGGAATATGTGGTTCTGATTTAGAAAAAGTATTTGGTCAATATGGTCAACCTTCAATGCGTCTTGGCCATGAACCTGCAGGAATAATTATAGATATTGCATCTGATGTTGTAGATTTTAAAAAAGGTGATAGAGTATTCACTCACCATCATGTTTCTTGTTATGATTGTCATTTTTGTAATCATGGAAATGAAACAATGTGTAAAAAATATTCTGAAACAAATTTGTCTCCTTGTGGATTATCTGAAGAATATGTTGTTCCATCTTGGAACGTATCTCATGGTGGTGTTTTAAAAATTTCTGATTCTTTGAGTTTTGAAGAAGCTGCAATGATTGAACCTTTGGCATGTTGTGTAAGATCTTGGAAAAAATGTCTTTACAATGAAGGTGATTCTGCTGCAATTTTTGGAGTTGGGCCAACTGGAATGATGCATGTCATGCTTGCTCAAGCCAAAAAGTTTTCTAAAATATTTTGTTTTGATGTAAATAATTTTAGATTAGATTTTGCAAAAAAATTTAACATTACTGAATCTATCTCTTCAATGGATGAACATCGTAAACAAAAGATTTTAGATCAAACAAATAATTTGGGTGTGGATGTTGCTATTGTCGCTACTAGTAGTCTAAAAGCTCTTGAGGATGCAATTGATATGGTTAGAAAGGGTGGAACAGTGATGATGTTTGGTGTTCCCTCTAAAGGTGCAATGATTAATTTGGATATGAGTAAAGTATACTCTAAAGAAATTACTCTTGTAACAAGTTATGCTGCCTCTGACTCTGATACTAAGACTGCACTTGAATTAATTGAATCCTCTCAAATTGATGTAAAGCAACTGATTACTCACACGTACTCTATATCTGATACTCAAAAAGCATTTGATCATGCAAAAACTGGTGATAATGCAATGAAAATTATCATTACAAAATAGGAAAGGCTTAAGAAAGGTATTTTTTTTATTTCAAAATCGAAGAGATATGGAATGGGGATTACAAAACAGATTATCTAGAATTATCAAACCTAACAATAATCGTGCACTAATGTTAGCTGTAGATCATGGTTATTTTCTTGGTCCTACTGAAAAATTAGAAAATCCAAAAAAAGTGATTGCCCCTTTACTGAGACATTGTGATTCTTTAATGCTTACAAGAGGAGTTCAAAGAACTTCAGTTGATCCAAAATCTGAAACTCCGATGGTTTTGAGAGTGTCTGGTGGTTCCAGTATTATTGGCGATGATTTATCTCAAGAAGATATTACAGTTTCACTTGAAGAAGCACTTCGTTTGAATGCAAGTGCAGTTGCAATGTCTATCTTTGTAGGTTCAAAATATGAGTACCAAACAATTGTTAATTTGGGTAAATTAGTTAATGAAGCAGAAAAATATGGAATGCCTGTTTTAGCTGTAACTGCAGTTGGAAAAGAATTAGGAAAGGATGCACGATATCTTTCATTGGCATGTAGAGTTGCTGCAGAACAAGGTGCACATATTGTTAAAACGTATTATTGTGATAATTTTGAGAAAGTTGTTGAATCTTGTCCTGTTCCAATAATTGTTGCTGGTGGAAAAAAGATTCCTGAACGTGATGCTTTACAATTAACATACAATGCTATCAAAGCAGGTGCAGTAGGTCTTGATATGGGTCGAAATATCTGGCAATCTGAACATCCTGTTGCAATGATTAAAGCTGCACGCTCAATTATTCATGGTAATTCTAATGTTGAACAAGCCTATAGTCTTTACAAAAAACTATCTGCAAACGATAAATCAAACAACCCTAATCAAAAGAAAAACAAATCAAACAACCCTAATCAAAAGAAAAACAAATCAAACAACCCTAATCAAAAGAAAAACAAATCAAACAACCCTAATCAAAAGAAAAACAAATCAA
>Ga0233427_10003636_pt1 | contig 13370 bp, 10 predicted proteins | sample SI_118_April2016_5_FD_179885 | JGI IMG/M metagenome (GOLD analysis project Ga0233427, IMG submission 179885) | Seawater microbial communities from Saanich Inlet, British Columbia, Canada - SI_118_April2016_100_MG | ecosystem: Environmental > Aquatic > Marine > Inlet | place: Canada: British...
GAACATCTTCCAGAAGAAGCGTTGCGTGTGATGCGAAAATGTGAGGGGGCAGGTCAGGAATCTTCACCGGAGTATCAGAATTCAGTAGACATCTTTTACGCCAGACATTTTTGCAGGGTAACCCCCTGGCCTGATTACGTGATCGACACTATGAATTCCTTGAACGAAACCTGTTATGCGGGGATGTGGGGCCCCAACGAGTTTACCTGCAACGGATTGCTCCGAAATTATGATGGGTTAGCAGAACTGGAAACGATTCAGGCGCCGACGTTAGTCACGTGCGGTGAGTTTGATGAGGCGGCACCTGCTAGTTGCAAGGCATTTGCCAAATTGATACCAGATGCACGCTATGTCGAATTCGAAGGTGCCTCGCATCTCACATTTGTTGAAAGTCGTGGGAAATACATTAAGACCCTGCGCCAGTTTTTGACAGATTAAAGAGTTGCTTTGTTGTGTTGACAGAACAGTAAGCCAGCCAGCTAGCTGGAGGAAAGAATATGAACTCGACTAATAGCCCCGAAGACTTCGATTACATCATTGTTGGTGCAGGATCGGCGGGATGCGTCCTGGCCAATCGCCTGACAGAGGACCCAGGCACGTCTGTGCTTTTGCTGGAGTATGGAGGCAAGGACGACAGCATATTCGTTCAGATGCCGACTGCATTATCGATTCCGATGAGCATGCCCCGTTTCAACTGGGGTTTTTGGTCTGAGGCCGAACCTAATATCAATGACCGACTGATTGATGTGTCACGCGGCAAGACTATTGGGGGATCATCGTCTATCAACGGCATGATATATGTTCGTGGAAACGCCTGTGATCTCGATCAATGGGAGGAGTTGGGTGCCCAAGGGTGGGGATATAGGAACTGCCTGCCTTACTACAAGAAAGCCGAAAACTGCGCCTATGGTGAGGATGAGTACAGGGGTGGAGAGGGCCCGTTACATACCTGCAACGGTAATGGCATGAAGAATCCGCTGTACCGAGCCTTTATTGAGGCGGGTGGAGAGGCAGGTTATGGGATCACGGATGACTACAACGGTTACCGTCAGGAGGGCATGTGCAGGATGGACATGACGGTGAAAAATGGTGTGCGCTGCAGCACTGCCAATGCATACCTGAAGCCCGTTTTACATCGCAGTAATCTCACATTGCTGATGCACGCCCTGACAAAAAAAGTCGTCTTGGAGGGCAAGAAAGCAATTGGCGTTGAGTTTGAGCGGGATGGCAAAACGCAAATGATAAAAGCCAACCGGGAAGTAATCTTATCTGCGGGGTCAATAGGCTCACCGCAAATAATGCAAATGTCAGGTATTGGGCCGTCCCAGGTCCTGAAAGATGCAGGGATTGAGGTTGCGCATGAATTGCCTGGTGTGGGTGAGAACCTGAATGACCATTTGGAATCTGTTATTCAGTATGAGACAGAGCTTCCAGTATCACTGAACCGACACATGGGTCCTTTCGGGAAATTTCTCATTGGAGCGCGGTGGTACCTATTCAAGTCAGGGCTTGGAGCGACCAATCATTTCGAATCTACAGGTTTTATTCGGACTCGCGCCGGGCTCAAGTGGCCGAATGTGCAATTTCATTTTCTTCCTGCGGTGGTGCGTTATGACGGGAAGGGGAATGCCGGCCCTCAGGGCTATCAAATCCATTTCGGCGTTAACAAGTTAAAGAGTCGGGGTTGGGTTCATGCCAGATCCAGAGATCCTCTCCAAAAGCCCGAAATCGTTCTGAATCATTTCCAGGACCAACAGGATATTGACGATTACCGGATGGCCTTTCGTTTAACCCGAGAAATCGGCATGCAACCAGCCTTCGATGAGTTCCGTAAGCGTGAGATTGATCCGGGGGAGCATGTGCAGACAGATGACGAAGTAGATGCCTGGGTTCGTGAGAATGTAGAAACGGCATATCACCCGACGTGCACCTGCAAGATTGGCGAAGAAAGTGACCGCATGGCGGTCGTCGATCCCAAGTGCAAGGTTATGGGGATTGAAAGCCTGAGAATAGTTGATTCATCTATTTTTCCGACTGTTCCTAATGGCAATACCAATGCAGCATCCATTATGGTGGGCGAGAAGGCTGCCGATATCATCAGAGGGAAAGATCCATTACCGCCATCCGCTGCGAAGGCTTATGTCGCTCCGGATTGGGAGACCAAACAACGGGAAGGCATTGCGGTTAGGCCTTGCCTGTAGCCCGAACGACATTGTGACTGATTTCGTCAGATAGGCCCTAACAGTGGTTGGCCCGGCGGGCCAACCACGAAAGCCTAGGTAACTCTGCCCACGAGAGTCGGGAAAACGCCTTCTGATTCATTCCTTCCAGTGACTTGTAACGCTGGCTGATGCAATCCCCTACGCTGTACAGGACTGCACATTCAGCCTAAATTGATGTTTACCTGCACAAGAAGCGGTGTTCAGTTCCGCTAGTCCTGTTGTACTCCTGACCAAGCCTCTGGCGTCATTCGCACGCCGCTATCATCACCATTTCGACCAACGCCTTCTGATACAGATCTACACCCACACATGCCCTTTGCGGCCAGCGCTGCGGGTCGTCGCCAATCCATTCACACCATGCACGGTGCATTTCTCCTCGGAGTTGCATATCAGTGATATAAACCGTAGCGTTAAGCAAGCGCGTCTTGTCAGTGCCCAACTCCCCTAGGACCCGATCAATTTCCGCAAGGGTGCTTACCGTCTGACCGTATAAATCTAGCTCTTTATCAGTGGCAACCGCTACCGCCCACGCGAACCCGTTGTAAGACGTACCCCAGCTGATACCGGGAATGTGACCGGCACTGCGTTGAATCGGAAACATTTTTGATCTCCTCGTAGGTTCCTGAAAACGTCAAGTCTACGGGCTTCGGTAGGATTCGATATTCCGTGAATGACGACAACAAGTAAACTTTTGCCCGATGGGAAGTGAGACCACCTATTTACTCACTTTGGGACCCTCGCCGAGATTAGCCAGCATACGCCGTTCATGTAGACACCACTCTTTTGTTCGTAATGTTTAAGTTCGTCAAGCATATGCTGCCAGACACGCTCTTCCAAAGCGTTGTCGGTTTCACGCAGTAGTTTCTGAATTGAGTGCATTGCCATAAAGAGCTTTGCGGCGGCAGCTGCTGTGCTACCTACAAAGAGGGTTGGCCGGTGCAGGGTAAGGTCGATATCGTTAAAGCCCGCCGACGTGAGAATGTCCCGCACTCGAGATTCTCTCGCCAAAGTGAAAGCGCCGGGGGCATCGTAGTCTTCGCTAGGTTGCACTCCGGTAAACTTCGCCGCGCAGCGCATCGGGAACTGGTACCACTCGTTTTCTTCTGGCGCACACCACACCGCAAGTAACATCTGCCCCCCGGAGCGAAGACCCTTGCGCAGGTTTGAGAATGCACCGACGAGATTCCCAAAAAACATCACTCCATTGCGCGAGATTACAAGGTCCTGTGGTGTGTCAAAAATGAAACGTGCGGCATCGGCTTCAATAAAGGTGACGTTTGCAACGCCCGCACTTTGAGCCGCGCTGGTTGCACTACAAATTAGTTTCTTTGAAAGGTCGACGCCCGTGACATGGCCCGTGACGCCCACCTTTGATGCAAACCGCAGAGCTGTGGCGCCGGTGCCACAGCCGATATCGGCTACCTGCTCTGAACCTGAAAGACTAGCGGCGTCCATAAGAAGATCAGTCAGGGGTGCAAGCAGTCCGTCCAGTGCGGATTTTTGGCCCACCCAGTAATCCGCGATCTGAGCATTCCACAACTCACGTTGTTCGACGTCAATTGAAGCGGTGTTGTCCACTATGAGACCTGGTGTATTGCTAAAACACTCGTGAGAAGGCGATTTCTGGCGAGTTTGACTAGTGCTTGCCGGTCAAATGGCCAAAGTAGGCTGACCCTGCATGCGGCATACCGGAGGCATTTATCGCCTCGGTTTGCCATTGTGACGGCGTATTTATTTCTCAGAATCAACTCACGGCGCCAGCCAGAAATACAGGATGGCGACGACGATGATCGTGAGTGCTAGATGCATCAGGCCTTTTTTCTTCATTCTCTCTACTTATCCATAATCCGTCGTTGTTGGGTTGCTTGAGACTGTAAATAATCGCTTGAGCGAGGTCAGGCAGTAACTTCCCCGATCAGCATCTCGGGCTGGCTATTGGTGAAGTTGGGGATGTCTTCGATCGCGGGGCCTAATTTTGACATCGCCGCATCCATCGCAGCCTGGTCGGCAAATAGAATTGTTGCAATGGCATGATAACCCGGTGGTGTATCGGGGCCGCTGGCGTTGCCCTTAGTTACCACGCGACTCTGAATGTGCTCGCCGGCACAGTCGTCAACAATAACGAAATGTTTGTTTGCGTAGTAATCATGATCAAAATGGGTGTCTTTCCCTACAGGGTAAAGCACTTGTAACGAAGCAGGCATAAGTCCTCCTGGAATCTGGATGGCGGGTTTAAACGACCTGCAACGAGTATATCAGGTTCAAGTTGTCTAATAGGCGGCTGTCGCGGGATGGCGTAGCGCTGGCGGCGAGTTTCAATTAGTCTATCGGGCCTTTCGTTTTATTCTTCAGAAGAGATTTATCCCCAGGACTCACGTATGACAGATTCCTCTCAGCATATTCTCTCAGCCCTTGGCCGTTGTGTGGGGAGGGATCACAGTGAAGCCCGATCAATGCCGCCCGCTTTTTATACCTCTTCGGAATTTTCTGAACTTGAGAAAACCTCCCTTTTCCGTGAGCAGTGGATTGGCCTGGGGCGTGCGGATCAGATTCCAAAACCGGGCGACTATTTCACGGTGGATCTGGTCGGTGAACCGTTGATCGTGGTTCGAGGGCAGGATAGCCAAATCAACATTCTGTCGAATGTGTGTCGGCATCGGGGGTCATTAATTGCGGAAGGGGCCGGAACCGCAAAGAATTTCATCTGCCCCTATCACGCCTGGTCCTACGCCACCGATGGCAAGCTGCTTAGGGCGCCGCTCATTGCGGAACGATCCGATTTTGATGTCGAGAATTGCCGGCTCCCACGTTTTGCCTGCGAACTCTGGGGCGGTTTTATCTACGTGAACCTGAGCAATGAAGCGCCGCCGCTTGCGCCACAGTTGGCGGGTTTAAGCGAACTCCTTACTCACTATCACATGGATGAGATGGTCGAGCTCCATGGCGAGGAGAACATCTGGAATACCAACTGGAAGTGTCTCGTGGAAAATTTCATGGAGGGGTACCATCTTTCGAGTGTGCATCAGAAGACGCTGCACTCGATCACGCCTACCCGACTTTGCCGGCACTACCCGCCCGGTGAGGGTTATTTTGGATATTTCTCAAATTTCCCGGAAGATCTTGCGCAGCGCGGGGCCTATCATTCAGACCTGACCGCTGAAGAAAGACAGCGTTCTGTTATGTTCGCTGTACCACCAGGACATGTCGGCAGTCTCACGGGACATATCGTGACCTATCTGTATCTGCAACCTCATACGTCAGACACCGTTAAGGTCAAGCGGGGGATTGCATTTCTCGACCCGGAGATCCCACACGAAGAACTCAAAGCCGCCGTGGATCTTTTTGAGCGGACCATGGCTGAGGACATGCGTCAGTTGAGCGCGTTGCAGAAAGGTCTTAAGTCGAAAAGCGCCCAAACAGCCCCACTCGCCCCGGCTGATTACGAAGGGAACGTATGGGATTTTTACCAATATCTGGCTCGAAACCTATGCTGATTACTGTGGTAGAGTTTTCGTGGTGTAATACAAAAATCGTTGTCTAATTTCAAAGGAAGGAGAGAATAATGGCAAACGGCACTATCTATGATTTGCGTGATCAGTTGGCAGTAGGGCAGCTATCACGACGACAGTTTCTAAAGCGAGCGGGAGCTCTTGGTATCAGCGCGGCGGCGACATCTACTCTCTTGGCGTCCGCGACTGCGTCAGCTGCAAGCCGTAAATCCGGCGGCACGCTTCGGGTGTGCATCGCAAGCGGCGGCCAGACAGACAGCTTGGATCCAACTAAGTTCCTGTCGACTGGCGACTATGCCCGCGGACACTCAATCTATAACCCTTTGGTCGCCCTCAATCCCAGTATGGAGCCCATACCGGCACTTGCAGAGTCATGGGAATCTAACTCGACTGCAGATGAATGGGTGTTCAATCTCCGTAAGGGTGTGACCTTCAGTAACGGAAAAGACTTCACCTCGGCAGACGTTCTTTATTCCCTGCAACGGCATTTAAGACCTGAGTCGGAGTCACCCGGCAAGCCCTTGTTGGAGCAGGTGACAGAGATGACAGCGGATGGGGCCCATGTAGTGCGGATGAAGACTGGGTCGCCTAATGCGGACCTGCCGATTCTTTTCACCCAACCGCAGTTTATGATTTCACAGGAGGGCGAGGAAGAGTTCGTCAATCCTTCAGGGACTGGCGGGTTCATAATGAAGGAATACGAGGTCGGCATCTACGCGCGCGTCGAGCGAAACCCCAATTTCTGGGGTGATTGCTATCTCGACGCTTTGGAGTGGATCACCAACGTCGACGGCACTGCTCGCATGAACGCCATGATGGCGGGTGAGTATGACATTGCGACGGAAGTAGATCGAAACTTGATTGACCTTGTGCAGCGCGCTCCAGGGGTGGAGATTGTTGCTTCTGCATCGGGACGGCACACCAACCTTGCAATGATGGCTGACCGCGATCCGACCAGTAACCATGATCTCCGGCAGGCCCTGAAATACAGCATCCCACGCGAACAGGTGATCACGAATGCCTTTAAGGGATATGGCATGGTCGGTAACGACCACCAGGTGTCGCCAACGGATCCTTTCTATTGCGACGATATTCCGCAGCGCACTTTTGATCCTGATAAAGCACGACATCACTTCAAGAAGGCAGGAATGGAGGGCGCAAACCTTACCCTTTATACCTCTGACATGGCAGTGTCGGGCTCAGAAGCTATTGCGTTGATCTACGCCGAAGGCGCGAAAGCGGCCGGAATAGACTTGCAGGTTCAGGTGGCGCCTCCGGGCTCTTACTGGAGTAAGGTCTGGATGCAGGTGCCGCTGTGTGTTTCTGGCTGGGATGCCCGACCGACCGCCGACCTAATGCTGACCATAGCCAATAAGTCTGACGGCTCGTGGAATGAGACGGCATGGGGGAGCGAGCGTTTCGATGAACTGTTGGTTGCGGCACGCGGTGAAACCGACGCGGCAAAGCGCAAGGGCATGTACTGCGAAATGCAGCGTCTGCTTCATGATGATGGTGGTGTCGGAATGCTCGGGTTTTATGACATGATCGACTCGAGACGCGACAACGTGGTGGGATTCGATCCGCATCCGGCTGGGTATAACCGCGACGCCTTTTTCGCGACCGATATCTCCTTCGCTTAAGACGAAGGGTTTTGTCATCTCAGTGAAATGGATGGGGGCGGCTCAAAGCCGCCCCCGACCTTCCTGTGCGGCTGATTGGGCGTAGTGTTTAAACTTCTAATTCGAAGAATTCTGCTCGGTGTCGTCGTGACGTGGGTCGTCTCGATGATGATTTTCGCCGCGACAGAATTGCTGCCGGGAGATGTCTGCCATGCGGTCCTGGGGCAGGGGGCAACTGAAAAATCCCTGGAGAACTGCCGCGAGCGTCTCCAGTTAGACCAGCCTATGCATACCCGCTATTTGCAGTGGCTTGGCAGATTGGTCACCGGCGAGTTGGGCACCTCGTTGGCGAATGATCTTCAGATCGCTGATCAGATTGGTGCTCGTGCATGGAATACCGTTCGGCTCGCGGGGTTGACGGCCCTGATTGCCGTCCCGCTGGCCGTCGTGTTGGGGCTTATTGCAGCCATCCGGGCAGAGAGTTCGGTTGACCGGGGAATCTCAATCGGCACTTTATGCTTTATCTCGGTACCTGAGTTTTTTACCGGAGTACTGCTGGTATACCTGTTCGCAGTGAAGCTGCGATGGCTGCCTGCGGTGGCCAACTATCGAAACCTGACAAGAGGAGACTTTCTTGAAGTTGTCGAAGCGCTTGCATTGCCGATCGCAACACTGACTTTCGCCGTCCTTGCGCACATGACCCGGATGACCCGTGCGGCGGTGCTCAACGTAATGTCGTCTCCGTATATTGAGCAGGCGATCCTCAAGGGCGCCTCGAGACGACGAGTGATTATCCGGCATGCGCTTCCTAATGCCCTGGCACCGATCGTCAATGTAATCGCACTCAATCTTGCCTATCTTGTCAGCGGCGTGGTTGTGGTTGAGGCGATCTTCCGGATTCCAGGCCTCGGGACGCTTATGGTTGCCTCTGTCATTTACCGGGACATTCCGACCGTACAGGCGATCGGGATGCTGTTTTGCGTAACCTACGTTGGTTTCAATCTGCTCGCTGATGTTATGGCGATCATAGCTAACCCTCGACTGCGGCATCCACGATGAGCGTGCGTTCTCAGGCTCCGTCCGAGCCCGCCTCAAAATCAAATTTAACGCCATCGTTCGTGGTTGGATTGGTTATTGTTGGTTTCTGGCTGCTGGTGGCCCTGTTCGGGCCTGCGCTGGCCCCGCATCTGGAGTCCGATATCGTCACCGACATGAGTTATGCGCCTGCAGGTGAGGTAGGTCTGCTTGGTAGCGATTACCTCGGCCGGGATGTATTCTCGCGGCTGCTGTACGGTGCACGTATGACCATGGGACTTGCGCTTTTGGCAGCACTGCTGTCTTTTTCCCTTGGTGTCATTCTTGGGTTTACCGCGGCGATCAGCGGCCGTTGGATCGATGGCTTCATGAGTCGGGTCAACGATGCGCTGATGGCTTTTCCGTCTGTGATCCTTGCTCTTATCGTGATGTCAGCGCTGGGCACCTCTCTGATGATCATGATCGTGACGGTAGCCGTAATCGACTCGACTCGGGTGTTCCGCCTATCGCGCGCGCTGGCAATGGATATTTCTGTTATGGATTTTGTCGATGTTGCCCGTTCCCGAGGAGAGAGTTTGTGGTGGATTACCGTCCGCGAGATTCTGCCGAATACGCTCGCACCCCTTACCGCTGAATTCGGTATCCGTTTCACCTTCGCGATTCTCTTTATCAGCGCACTGAGTTTTCTGGGCCTGGGCGTACAACCACCAGCTGCTGACTGGGGAGTGATGGTGAAAGAGAATCTGCAGGGGTTGTTGTTTGGTTCCGCCGCCGCGCTTATGCCAGCCGCTGCTGTTGCTTCGCTGACAGTGGGTGTCAACCTGATTGTGGACTGGTTTCTGAGGCGCATGGGCGGTGATGTCGCACAGGAACTGATGAATTAACAGCGACCCAAGATGAGCGCGGTTATCGATATTCAAGACCTCTGCGTGGAAGCCCGCTCGTCAGGTGGAGACTTCCACCCGATTGTCGAAGGGGTCAGCGTCAGTGTGCATCCGGGAGAGGTTGTGGCATTGATTGGCGAGTCCGGCTCCGGCAAAACCACCACCGCATTGTCGGCCATGGCCTACAGTAAGCCTGGATGCCGGATTGTCGGTGGCAGCATCAAGCTAAATGGACGCGATCTTCTCGAACTTACGCATGAGGAGCGCCGGCAGTTGCGCGGCCGCGAGGCAGCCTATGTCGCGCAGAGCGCCGCCTCGGCCTTCAATCCCGCGATCAGGATCGGTGATCAGGTAATCGAGAGCACCGTTATCCACAACCTTATGCCGCGCGATGAAGCGCTGCGACAGGCCGTTGAGATGTATCAGCGCTTGGATCTTCCCGAGTCTGGCCAGTTGAGCAGCCGTTACCCGCACCAGGTGAGCGGTGGTCAGCTGCAGAGACTGATGGCCGCGATGGCGATGTCATCCAGTCCGTCCCTGTTAATCCTGGATGAGCCCACGACGGCATTGGATGTTACTACCCAGATATCTGTTCTCAGTGCGTTCAAGGACCTAATCAAAGGGCAGAATACCGCCGCGATCTATGTCACACATGATCTGGCGGTGGTCGCGCAGATTGCTGACCGCATCATCGTAATGCAGAACGGCAAGGTCATGGAGACTGGGTCTACTGCTGAAATCATCTCTCGCCCGCAGAACCCTTATACACAAACTCTCATGGCGGCTGTCCGGCCGCCGCCCAAGTCAATGTCCTTTGAGGGTTCGGAGGATACCCAGGCAGTTAGCGATTCGATCATTCGTGTGAACTCCTTGACAGCAGGTTACGGGCGGACGAAGAAAAAAATTGTCCTGCGGGATGTAAGTCTGGATGTCCCACGAGGGCAGGTAGTCGGGGTAATTGGCGAGTCGGGGTGTGGCAAGAGCACGTTGGCGAGAGTTATTGCCGGCCTTTTGCCTCAGGTTTCGGGTGAAATTTACCATCACGGCGAGAATCTTCGTGACACCGCAAAGCGTAGAACCCGTGATGTTCTGAAGAACATCCAGATTGTCTTTCAGATGCCAGACGTTGCGGTCAATCCTCGCCATCGGGTCCGGGAGATTCTGGGCCGACCCCTGCACCTCTTTATGGGTCTTGATGCCGGTGCTAGAGAGTCCCGGATCGATGAATTGCTGGAACTCGTTGAATTGCCGGCATCCTACAAGACCCGATTCCCGGGAGAATTATCTGGTGGCGAGAAGCAGCGAATCAATCTCGCCCGCGCGCTCGCTGCCGAGCCAGAACTGATCCTTTGTGACGAAGTCACTTCGGCACTTGATACTGTGGTTGGCAAGGCAATTATTGACCTTCTCAAAAAACTGCAGACCAACCTCGGGGTTGCTTATCTTTTCATTAGCCATGATCTTTCCACGGTCGCGTCCTTTGCTGACCAGGTCGTGGTGCTTTATGCAGGCAGAGTGGTTGAGCAGGGCTCGCTGGCATCGGTCCTGGCGCCACCTTTTCATCCCTACACGCGTCTGCTACTGGGCTCAGTACCGGAGTTGCGGACGGACTGGCTCGACGGGGTGGTTGCTTCGAAAACTCATCTTGATCACCTCGGGCAATCGGTTGATGGCGACGCAGTAGGATGTCCGTTTTTCAATCGTTGCACCTCAGCGGTTGAGGACGTTTGTAACCGCCTTGACCCACCCCTGCGGGAGGCGAGTCAGGGACATACGGTCGCCTGCCACCTAGAACTCGATTCCTTACGCACGTAAAGTCACCGACCAGGGTGAGATAGAGTAAGTGTCGGAAACAGGAAAGACACAATGGCACTTGAGGTGGCACTGTTCAGTGCCTTTAGGAATTGTTGACCCAAAATGACGACTGAAAGACCGCAAGGGTTTTCCGGCTACCACTGCCAGCATGACTGGACCGAGGATCCGGTGTTGACCCACACTGATCGCGGGACGCCGTGTGGGGAATATCTGCGCCGTTACTGGCACCCTATTGCCATGACCGATGAGGTTACTGATCTCCCGCTGTTGGTTAGGGTACTGGGCGAAGAATTGGTGCTTTTCAGGGACAAGAGCGGTGAGTTTGGCCTGTTACACAAACACTGCTCACACCGCGGTGCCTCGTTAGAGTTCGGCGTTGTGGCGGATCACGGGATCATCTGTTGCTATCACGGTTGGCACTACGCGGTCGATGGGACCTTGATCCGCGCAGGCTCGGAGCGGCAAGATGGACCTATCTGCAAGAAGGTGGTTCACGGCGCCTATCCGGTGATCGAAAAGGATGGCTTGTTGTTCGCGTATCTCGGTTCGCCGGAGTTGCGACCGCCTTTCCCGGTGTTTGATACGCAGGCCGATTGTGTCGTGGAGAAAGTTCCTTTTTCACTCTCCGCGCCGTGCAACTGGCTTCAGATCTACGAGAATACTCAGGACCCGGTGCACGTGGTCCATCTTCACTCTAACGTCAGTGGGATTCAGTTCGGTGTGGCGTCTGGGGTGGATCAGATCATTGAGTACCAGGACAGCCCACTCGGTATGATCAATATTCAGACTCGCGAAGTAGATGAATTTGTCTGGAACCGTACCGTCGAATCCATCCTGCCCAATGCTAACCAGACTGGCGCCATCTGGGAAGAAGCCCAAAGCGAGAAGTTCTTTCAGAGAAGTTCTCTGTTGCGCTGGGTGGTACCCCTAGACAACACGTCAGCACGCACGATAGGCTGGCGTTACCTCAGTGCCGAACTGGACCCCGATCAGCAGGGTGACCGATCCCAAATCGGTAAGGAAAGCATCGACTTCATCGGACAGACTGCCACCGAGCGCTCTCACGAGGAGGCGCAGCGGTATCCTGGCGACTATGAAGCACAGGTGTCCCAGGGCGCGATTGCCATCCATGAGCGTGAGAATCTTGCAAGTTCTGATGCCGGCGTGGCCCGTCTTCGGCGCCTGTTACGCCAGCGGGTGACGGAACTTCAGGCGGGGGATGAACCGCTCCCCCAGGCTTTAGAGGAGGGCGAGATCGTCTCGACTTATACGCAGGATACGGTATTTAGGGCGAGCCTCGGGACTGATCAGCGAAAAGCCTTTGGGCAGGCGGTCGCAAGGACCGTTATCAGCAGCGGTAAAAAATCTCCTGAAGAACGGGTGTTGATGGTGAAGCAGACCTGTGACACATTTGAGGGGAAGTAACTAAGTTCCCACGATCACATTATGGAATTTATTTCAGTTTTAACCACAAAAGATGTAACCGCGGAGGTTTGCAGATGATTCAGATGAAGAAGTTTATTGCACGAAGTATTTTTGTTCTGGCGGCGCCCCTGTTAGCAACCGGCGTACAGGCCGAGGACTCGGTGCTTCACACTATTCTTAAAGAGGGCGTGCTGAAAGTTGGCACCACCGGGGACTGGAACCCCATGACCATGCGCGACCCGGCTACTAACAAGTACACCGGTTTTGATATCGATGTCAGCACCAAGCTCGCTGAAGATCTCGGTGTTGAAATCGAATATGTGCCGACCGACTGGAAGACGCTGGTCGCCGGTGTCACCGCTGATAAATATCACATGACGGGTTCCGCATCGGTCAATCCCAAGCGCGCCAAAGTTGCTGGATACTCGATCTCTTATGTGGAGGTTGGCCAGCTGCCGATGATTCACAAAAAGAATGCAGAGCGCTTTAAGTCCTGGGACGATATCAACCAGGCAGGTGTTAAGGTGTCGGCGAACCTTGGGACCACCCAGGAGCAGTACATCAAAACGTTCTTCCCCAATGCGACGCACGTGGTGGTCGAGTCGCCGGCAAGAGACTGGCAGGATGTGTTGGCTGGACGTTCGGATGCCAGTATCACTTCGAACATCGAGGCGCACAAACTGGTCGAGAAGTATCCTGACCAGATGATGATCGTGCCTGTGGACAATGCCAAGGCGAGGACGCCGCTGGCGGTTTTGCTGCCGCAGGGTGACCAGGTTTGGATCAACTATGTGAACCACTGGATCTCTCTCCAACAGGCCCGTGGCTTTTTTGACAGTCTCAAGAAAAAGTGGGGGCTGT
>Ga0233427_10003638_pt1 | contig 13362 bp, 10 predicted proteins | sample SI_118_April2016_5_FD_179885 | JGI IMG/M metagenome (GOLD analysis project Ga0233427, IMG submission 179885) | Seawater microbial communities from Saanich Inlet, British Columbia, Canada - SI_118_April2016_100_MG | ecosystem: Environmental > Aquatic > Marine > Inlet | place: Canada: British...
TGGCACCGTGATTCCAAGATCTACGACATCTTCGAGGGCACCGAGCAGATCCAGCAACTGGTGATCGCCCGTGCCCTGTCAGGTATGCGCATCGAATAGGGGCGCCAACCCGAAGGGTGCCCGCACTGATCTGATGGTGGTCTTGCCACGTGGGGAACCGGACCTGATGGTCCGGAGGACCCCTCATGGCAACTCAAACAAACACGGATCGGCTCCTGGAGCGATGGTTCGCCCAGTCCGACTACACGGCCTCGACAGAGGCCACCTACCGGCCGGTGCTCAACGAGTTGTTCGGCCGTGCCGGTGATCCGCTCGCTGTCGGCGAGCGGGGCGTCGTCGACTTCGTACTGCTCGACGCCGACGGTCGTCGACGGCAGGTGTCGGGCAACTCGTTGCGCCGCTACCGAACGGCCCTGGCCGCCTTCTACCGGTGGGCCCACGAACAAGAGTTGATCAGCACCGACCTGCGGCCGGTGCTCAAAGCCTTGGAGTTGCCGTGCCGCCGTGTGCGGCTCGGACGCTGGCTCACCGACACCGAGGCGTCCGGGCTCATTGAAGCTTGTGACACGAGCCCCAGGGGGGTCAGGGACCGTGCGCTGCTGTCTACGGCGCTGCTGACGGGCCTCAGGGCCGCTGAACTTGTCGGCCTCACTTGGGGGAACGTGGACCTGCAAAGGGGCCGCATTCAGTTTGTCGGCAAGGGCCGCAAGCTGGCAGAAGTGGCCATCCCCGCCCAGGCCAGCCACGCCCTCGAGGCGTGGTACGACCAAGGGGAACCATGGAGACGGGGAACGTGGCGGGGGCCCGACCCGGTGCTTTGTGCCTCCTCCTACATCGGGGGCCTTCGAGGTTCCACGAAGGAGTACCGGTTTGACTGGACGGTCCGGGCTTCGACGGCCCTCGTTCGGTCCGTGCTGACCTACCGTGCCCGCCAAGCGGGCCTGGGCCACGTTGCACCCCATGACCTTCGACGCTCCTTCGCCGGGTTCCTCGACGACCGGGGCGCCGACTTACGGACCATTCAGACCGCCCTCCGTCATGGCAGTCCCGACACCACTGTCCGGCATTACCTGACCCCGAACCCGACCAGGGCCTTGCGGGCCGTCGAGGCACTCCAACTCAGAGAAGCTGCATGACGGGCTAGCCAGAAGAAGTGCGCCGTTGGAAACGGCCCGATGTAGTGGCCCAGTGAGAGGGGGGTTCATAAGACAGGTGAGACAGAGAACGAGGAAAGGCATCCGAGGATGCGACCGACAGACAATTGGGTCTGTTGTGCACGGGGATCGTGGGTTCTCTACCATCAAGTGCCATGAGCGCACGGGTCTGGGATTCGCTATGGAGCAACCGAAGCGCCTTTGCGATGTGGCTGATCCTGGCAGCCGTCGCTGCAGCATGTGCGAGCCAGCAACATGGAGACCAGGGACCGTCAGCGGCGCCCTCCTCGACCCAGAGGAGCGCTCCGTCCACTGCGGCTGAAACGACAACAACTGAGTACCCGTCGCAGACGTCCACTCTGCCGACGTCCACACTGCAGGTAAGCACGACGCTGCCTCCTATCGGACCAACGGCTTCGCTCACCTGTAATGGGACACCGCTGGCGCCGGGGCCGGGTTCTGCTGTTATCCCGAGCAGAGGTGAATTCGCCTGGGCGAACTTCACCTTCGAAGAGACTGCCGGTTCCTCTCCGATCGTTTTTCGGACCTTCGACTTTGGCGATGGTGGAGGCACTATGAGGGCCGATTCGGAACGGGACCTCCAGGACCTCGTTCGCCAGCACCAGTACCAATTTGCCGGGCGCTTCGTCACAGAGGTCACGTTGATGGACGTCAATGGGCTTTTCACCAGCGATTCTTGTCCGACCACGGTCTTGTGTCTGTTGAGCAATGAGATGGATCTCAGACTCGAGTACGTCGACCTGTACCAGTCTTGGTTCCTCGCCGATCCGTCGGAGGACGACATCCGGGAGTTCATCGAGTCGGTCCACGCCGATGAGGAGGCTGCATGTAGCGGTACTCGGGCCAACGTGTTACCTGCAACCGCCGATGACGTCCTCCCCACCACATCGATATCAACCGGGCAGGGGGCGTCGACACCCGGGACGAGCCCGGGCACTGGGTTTCTGGAGACGCCGTACTTCTCTGTCCCCATACCGGTCGGCTATTCACCGGTGACCATCGAACAGGACGTGGGTTATGGGCTCAGGACACGCCTAGAGGGTCCCGATGGCAAGTTCATCGTCATTGAGCACTCTCCGTGGGGTGGGGGCACCGTGGAGGAAGCGGCAGAGGCGGTCGCTGCCGGGTTGGGGACCAGAGTGACAGCACCAGTGGAGTACGAACGGATGGGGGATCGGGAGACGTGGTCCTTTTCCTTCCTTAGTTCGAACGACGAGTGGCGAGACGACATTTTCTTCAAGGGTGACAACAGGGGGTTTGCCGTCTTAGCGGGCGGTGATGAGTGTGGTGGGGTAACGGCGGCAGCACGGGCCGTCGTTGTGTCGTTGCAGGAACCGTCAGAGGCGGCACTGTCAGTTGGATTGGACCTTGTCTGGCATTCGGGCGTCAGAGGGAGGCCGGTACTCGCACCCAGGCGCTGGGCCGCAGAGTTCGTCGACGGCTGTGGTTCAGGCTCTTGGTCGTTCTGGTCGGACCCCACAGATCCCGGAGAATCAATCCGCCTTGAGACTGGCGTCAGTCGAGGCTCGTGGCTCGCACAAGACGGGGATCCAGCGTCGATCGATCCGACCGATCTTCTTATCGGAACGTTTGGGCCCGACTTGTCGCTCATCCAAGCCAGCCCAACGGCCTACGTCTTTATTGGGGTGACCTCGTTGGCTAACCCCACACCTCGCTCTCACTTGAATGGACTGTTCGTGGAGGGCCTCTGGGTAGCCGAAACCGATCTGACGGGGGAACCTACGTCGTATCGCCTCATCTCGCTGACTACAAGCGAACCGGGCCTCAGCTATATAGAGCTTGTCACCGAGGTCACCACTGGGTTCCAGACCGAAACCAGTGAGTGACCGCAGGGGCAGACCCCTTCTTGGCTGAACGACGTCTCGGTCAGCATGAACCGGACGTCATCAGATGCGCTGAAGACCTGAGATAAAGGCGGTCTATATGCCTCCACTTCTTTGCTGTGTCTAGAGGTCGTTGATCGTGGCCATCTCGCCGGTGTTCCAGTCGCACACAGTGTTCGAGTCCAAGACTTCGAGGTGCTGCAGCGGGAGTTCGGGGCGGCGGTGAGCGAGGCGGTCTAACCGGTACCGGCCGTACAGGACTTGTTCGGTTGTGTGCCGTGCGTGTCGCTCCTTAGCGACCCGGTCAGCTCCCCACTGCTCAGCCAGGAGGTCAAGGTCTGTGTCGGTGAGTCGCCAGTGTCCGTGGCGTGCCTTGTCGACAACGCCGAGTTGTTGGAGACGGTTCAGTACCCGACCGATGTTGCCGGTCGAGATGTGTGCTCCTTGTGCGATGTCGCAGGTCCGTCCTTCGCCTCCGAGGGAGGCGAGTGTGTTGACGGCCTGCCAGCCGCTTTCTCCGCCGAACCCCCACATGAACAGGCTGGGTCGAGAAACCTTCATTGCTGTACCACTCTTAGGGACACACCCCCCTAAAGATGTCCCTAGTAGTGGTACAAGCCTGAAGGTATTGAGTTCATAGACGGCGGCACGCCCATTGCATGCCGCCTCCGTCAAGTCGAGCCACCCATCGGTGCGCAAGTGGTGTAGCCACTTGCGTGCCGTATGCCGGTGCACCCCAGCGTTCTCTGCGACCTGTCGCTCGGAGAGCGACCAGGCAAGGGTCGAGTGTTCGGCAAACAGGTCGATGGCTGCTTCGAGGACCCTGCGGGCCATCGGCCCGCCAACAACCACCGGGTCGATCTGGCTGGCCCCGTAGGCCAGTCTCGCCAGGATCCACTTAGCGTCGGCCCGACTGCGGATCATTCCCGGGCCCCCGTCATGTATCCGTTGGGCGTTGCCGATCGAACGCAGCATGTAATCGAGGGACCTGGCATGGGTGGGTTGTTCTCGGGCTTTGGCTGAGAAGGGGCCGGTGCCAGTGACAGCAAGTTGGACGATCTCGGTGCAGGTCAGCTCGTCGACCACGAGGTGGAAACAGACGTGCTGGTCCCAGCGGCTGCGATCACCGTTGGGTGGAGACGAGTCGAGGTCGTGCCGGGTCGACGGCCGCAGCTTTGCTTTGATCGCCTCTGTAGGTGGTGCGACTTTGTTGAGGAAACGGCGGGCCTGGCTTGGGTCGACTGGAACCGAGATGTTGGCGCCGCTGCGGTGCGGTGTGCCCGGTGGACGCATCCTCTGACCGACTCGTACTGCTTCACGGTCACAGACGGCTCGCAGAGCTGCGATGAGGGCATCACGGCGGGGTTTGTCGTCTACCCATACGTACAGGTGCCGGTTCTCTCCAGTGTGGCCCCCTGACTTGACCTCGAGCCACGGGAAACCGGAATCCTCGAGGACCCGTCGGTATTGGTCGAGGTGCCGCTGTTGGCGTTGGTCGACATCGATGGGAATCACTTCAGGTCGAACGTCGCAGCAGAACGCCCGGTCAGACCGCCAGGCCTCAACCGGCGACGAACCCCAACCTGCGTTTTTATTGTCGCCACTCAAATACAGCGGTACCGACTTGGGGTCCATGAGCTGACCGGCGAGAAGGAACAGCTCAACGGCGCTGAGCGGACCGCTCACGGGGCTGCGACCATGAGGTTGGCCTCGATGAACGACTCGACGTCAACGGGCCGGAACCGGAGAAGGGCACCAACCTTCACGTAGGGCAGGCGGCCGTCTCGGGCCATCTTGCGGATCATCTTGTCGGTGCAGCCGAGCCGTTCAGCAGCTTCGGGTGCGGTGATCAGGTAGTCGATATGCGCCACGGGGAACTCCCTGTGTCGTTGAGCCCCCACATGGGGCTCCTCAACTACCTGCCCAAGAAGTGTGTACTCCGGACGCCCCCGACTGCCCGGCGGAGGTGTCGGTTTCTTGTCGGGTCACCCACCGTGTCTGAAATGAACACAGAACGTGGTCAGAGGTAAGGGTGTCACCGAGGAATCGCTGAGGGCTTGTGGAAAAGCGACCACAAGGGTGCCGCCGCACGGCTCGCCAGGTCCTCTCGGGCGGCACTTGCCGATCTGCATCTAGTGTTGGTTGCTGTGACTGAGGCCGGGCCCGTGAGCAAGAAGGCGTTGAGCGAAGCCGACATTTGCGATCGGTACATCACCCCTGCCCTTGAACGGTCGGGTTGGGAGAAGAACCAGTGGCGGCGGGAGCTCTCGTTTACTGACGGGCGGATCATCGTGCGGGGGAAGATGGTCGCCCGGGGAAAGAGGAAGCGGGCCGACTATGTCCTGTTCCACAAGCCGAACTTGCCGATTGCTGTCATTGAGGCGAAGGACAACAGCCATCAGGTAGGGGCAGGCATGCAACAGGGCCTTGCTTACGCCGACGCTCTCGAGGTGCCGTTCGTGTTCTCGTCGAATGGGGACGGGTTCTTGTTCCACGACCGGACGGGCACCTTCCCTGAGGTTGAGAACACCCTCTCGTTGGATGAGTTCCCGACCCGTGAGGAACTTTGGGAGCACTACAAGCAGTGGAAGCACTTGGGGGACGTCGACGAGTCGCTGGTCACCAGCCCCAACTACAGCGACACCAGCGGCAAGTCCCCCCGCTATTACCAGCAGCTGGCGATCAATCGGTCCGTCGAAGCTGTCTCACTTGGCCAGCAGCGCCTGTTGCTGGCTATGGCGACCGGGACAGGCAAGACCTACACCGCTTTCAACATCATCTGGAGGCTCTGGAAGAGCCGCAAGGTCAAGCGGGTCTTGTTCCTCGCTGACCGAAACATTCTCGTTGACCAGACCATGGTCAACGATTTCAAACCTTTCGCCAATGCAATGACCAAGATCGGGCCCAAGCTCGTCGACTCCAACGGCCGGGTCGACACGTCCTACGAGATCTACCTCGCCCTCTACCAGGCGATCATCGGGGCCGAAGACCGGGATGCGATCTACGACAAGTTCCCCAAGGACTTCTTCGACCTCATCGTGGTCGACGAGTGCCACCGGGGAAGCGCCAAAGCGGACTCGGAGTGGCGGACCATCCTCGACTACTTCGACTCCGCTATCCAGCTGGGGCTCACCGCCACCCCGAAGGAAACCGAATATGTATCCAACATCGACTACTTCGGTGAGCCGGTCTACACCTACTCGCTGAAACAGGGCATCGACGACGGGTTCCTTGCCCCCTACAAGGTGATCCGCATCGACCTGGACCGGGACCTGACCGGGTGGCGCCCCGCTGTCGGCCAGGTCGACGATGACGGCCAGCCGATCGAGGATCGGATCTACAACCAGAAAGACATCGACCGAGACATCGTGTTTCCGGGCCGGGACGAGACCGTGGCCCGCAAGGTCAGTTCCTTCCTCCACGACGGCGACCCGATGCGTAAGACGATCGTGTTTTGTTCGAGCGTCAACCACGCCGAGCGGATGCGCCAGGCCCTCGTCAACGATCCGGCCAACACTGACCTGGTCCAAGCGGACCACCGGTACGTGATGCGAATCACCGGGGACGACGACGAGGGCAAAGCACAGCTCGACAACTTCATCGACCCGAAGCGTTCACATCCGGTGATCGCCACCACGTCGAAGCTGCTCAGCACCGGTGTCGATGCCCAGACGTGTCACGTGATCGTCCTCGACCAGCGCATCCAGTCGCTGACTGAGTTCAAACAGACCATCGGAAGGGGCACCCGGCTACGGCCCGATTACGGGAAGTACTACTTCACGATCCTCGACTTCCGGAAAGCGACTGAACTGTTCGCAGACCCCGCCTGGGACGGGCCCCCAATCCAGATTGGTGTAGACGGCGGCGGCGACGGCCCGATCGAACCAGTCGACCCCGACGGAGACGGAATCGACGGAGACGGAATCGACGGAGACGGAATCGAAATCATTGTGGACCCCGAACCCGTCGACCCGCCTGACCCCGAAGGCCGGGTCGTGTACACGGTCAGTGGCGTCAAGTTCACCGTGATTGCCGAACGGGTCCAGTACTACGACCGTGACGGGAAACTCATCACCGAGTCGCTCAACGATTACACCCGCAACGCTGTCCAGCAACAGTTCCGGTCCCTTGATGAGTTTCTGCGTCGGTGGAGCGAAGCCGACCGCAAACAAGTCATCGTCGATGAGCTCCTCGAGCACGGCGTCATCGTCGAAGCGCTCGAAGACCAAGTTGGTCGAGGCCTGGACGTGTTCGACCTGATCTGCCACGTCGCTTTCGACCAGCCGCCCCTCACCCGCCGGGAACGTGCCGACAACGTCAAGAAACGAGACGTGTTCACCAAGTACGGCGACGCCGCCCGAGAGGTCCTCGAAGCGCTCCTCGACAAGTACGCCGACCAGGGCGTCGATTCCATCGAAGACATCCAGGTCCTCAAGCTCGAACCGTTCACCAACCTCGGTACTCCTATTGAGATCGTTCGGAGCTTCGGTGGCAAAGACCAGTACCAAAAAGCGGTCCGGGAGCTCGAAACCGAGCTTTACGGGATCGCCAGCTAGGCCGCAGGGACCGTCGTGAGCTTGTCGGCAACGATCAAGTCGATCCAGGACATCATGCGAAAGGACGCAGGCGTCGACGGTGACGCCCAGCGGGTCGGCCAGCTCGGCTGGATGCTCTTTTACAAGATCTTCAGCGACCTGGAACTCCAGACCGAGCTCCTCCAGGACGACTACACGTCACCGGTCCCGGGCAGGCTCCGGTGGGAAACCTGGGCTGACGAGACGGCGGCCGGGGCAGGCCACGTCCCCACTGGCGACGAACTCCTCGAGCTCGTCGACAACGACCTGTTCCCCTCGTTCGCTGAGATCGACCTGAACGCCCTCGACGGGTTGGCCCGGGACCGGGCCGTGCTGTTGCGTGCCGTGTTCGAAGGTGCCTTCAACTACATGAAGAACGGCACCCTGCTCCGCCAGGTCATCAACAAGGTCAACCACGACATCGACTTCAACCAGGCTGACACTCGGCACGTGTTCGGCGACATTTACGAACAGATCCTCCGAGACCTCCAGGGGGCCGGTAACGCCGGCGAGTTCTACACCCCCAGGGCGGTCACCCAGTTCGCTGTCGACATGGTCGACCCTCAACCAGGCGAAACCGTTCTCGACCCGGCGTGCGGCACCGGCGGGTTCCTCACCTACGCCTACGAGCACGTCAAAGCCAGCATCGACACCGCCGAAGACCTCGCCGACCTGAAACGAAACATCCAAGGATTTGAAAAGAAGGCCCTCCCGCATGTGCTGTGCACCACCAACATGATGATCCACGGGGTCGAGGTGCCCTCCAACGTCCGGCACGACAACACCCTCGCTCGGCCCCTCCGGGACTACGGCAAGAACGACCAGGTCGACGTGGTCGTCACCAACCCGCCGTTCGGCGGGATGGAAGAAGACGGCATCGAGAACAACTTCCCTGCCGAGTTCCGGACCCGGGAAACCGCCGACCTGTTCCTCGTCCTGGTGATGGAACTCCTCAAAGACGACGGCCGGGCCGCCATCGTGCTGCCTGACGGGACTCTGTTCGGCGAAGGCATGAAGACCCGACTCAAGCAGCGCCTCGTCGAAGAATGCGACCTCCACACAATCGTGAGGCTCCCCAATGGCGTGTTCAGCCCGTACACGTCCATCAAAACGAACGTCCTGTTCTTCACCAAAGGCCAACCCACCGAAGAGATCTGGTACTACGAGCACCCCTACCCGGAGGGGTACAAGTCGTACTCGAAGACCAAGCCGATGCGGATCGAAGAGTTCGAACCCGAAAAGGCCTGGTGGGACAACCGGGAAGAAACCGAACACGCCTGGCGGGTCCCCATCGAAGACATCGTCGCCGGCGGCTACAACCTCGACCTCAAGAACCCCAACACCCCGGAAGAAAGCCACGAAGACCCCGACGTGCTCCTCGCCCAGTACAACGAAGCAGTCGCTGCCGTCGAAGAGACTCAACAGGGGCTGCGAGACAGCCTCGCCCAATCACTCGGCAATGACTGATGGACGCCCAGACGTTCCTCAACAACTTCGGCACTATCGCCCAAGCTCCCGATGGCATCGACCAACTGCGGAAACTCGTCCTCAACCTGGCTGTCCGAGGACGGCTTGTTGAGCAAGAACCTGGCGAGGAGGGGGCCGATCCGTTGCTGAGTCGGATGCAGGCACTGCGTGACGGATTGGTCGATGCCGGTGTTATCAATCGCCCACGCCATCCATCCGGGGTGCCGGTATCTGATCCCCCTTGCGAGCTTCCCGACGGCTGGGCCTGGAGTCGACTCGGCGACATTTCTGCAATCGTGGGGGGAGGAACACCGAAATCGACCGACCCGTCCTTCTGGTCAGACGAACCAGCCGTTCCCTGGCTGACCCCAGCCGATATGCGTGGCCAAGAGAGCCGCTACGCATCGAGCGGATCAAGGGACATCTCCGAACTCGGTCTCGAAAAGTCTTCGGCACAGCTACTGCCAAAAGGCTCAGTGCTGTTCTCCAGCCGAGCCCCAATCGGGCATGTTGCGATTGCAAGCCGACCGCTCGCCACAAATCAAGGGTTCAAGTCCAGCGTGCAGTATGAGCCGGAGATGTCGGAGTACATATGCGTCTTCCTGCGCAAAGTCGGCCCAGAGATCGACGAGAACGCAACCGGGACAACATTCAAGGAGGTAAACGCCAAGGAAGTCTCACTGATACCGGTGCCAGTCCCACCGCTTGCCGAGCAGCATCGGATCGTTGCCAAAGTCGATGAGCTGATGGCCCTCTGCGATCAACTCGAAACGGAACAGCAGACTCGGACTCAGACCGCTACCAAGCTTCGAGCCTCCGCCCTCGGTGCCCTAACCACCGCCGAGACTGCCGACGACCTCCAAACCGCTTGGGAACGCATCCACACCAACTGGGAAGCGATGGCCCCTGGAGTGGACAGTGTCGCCGGAATCCGGGACATGATTCGTGAGTTGGCCATCCAGGGACAGTTATCTTCTGCTGCTGGAAGGTCCGAGAATGACTTACTCACAGAGTCAAGTGCTAACGGTGATGCACGACCATCACAAGCAAAGTGGCAAATTCTTCCCCTGAGCGAACTTTTGGTAGACGGTCTCTCCAATGGGTGGTCGCCAAAGGGTGTCGACTACGTGACGGAAGTCAAGTCACTCAAGTTGTCTGCTACTACATCAGGATTCTTCGACGGATCAAAGGTTAAATATCTCGATGTAGACCTTGATCCCAGTTCCAGATACTGGCTACAGACAGGCGACTTGCTGATTCAGCGGTCCAACACTCCGAAATACGTTGGGATAGCAGCGATCTACAACGGTCCACCTAACCAATTCATCTACCCAGATCTCATGATGCGTGGGAGGGTCAGAGAAACACATGTTGCTGAATATGTGCATCTCGCACTTCTAGCACCATCCATTCGTAACAACTTGAGAACTCAGGCAACTGGTACTTCAGAGACAATGGTGAAATTGTCACAGCGGACGACCCTTCAGTTGTCCATCCCTGTGCCTTCTAGAAGTAAACAAGAACAAATCGCTCGCAAGGTAAGCGAACTGATGGGCCTCTGTGACGAACTCGAGACTCGCCTGGTGGAGCGTGACCGGTTAGGGGAAGCGTTGGCAGCTTCTGTTGTTGAAGCTTTTGCGGCCTGACGAGAGGGAAGGTGACCTGATGGCCATTCAACGCAAGGTGTGGAGGCTCGACGAGTCGGGTCCTGTCGAGGTGTCGATGGGTGCCATCGACCTTGAGAAGCGCATTGAGGACGTTGTCGAGGCCGACCCTTCTGTGGTCGACCCTGACGTGTTGATTATTGGACGCCAGGTCCAGACCGAACAGTCGGGGTTGATTGACCTGTTGGGGTTGGACTCTGACGGTTCGATCGTGGTGATGGAACTGAAGCGGGGGCGAACCCCTCGAGATGTGATTGCGCAAGCATTGGATTACGCCTCGTGGGCGTGTCATCTCGGCATGGACGAACTGCGGGAGATCTGGGACGACTATTCCGGCCCCGAGGCAATCGAGTCGCTCGATGACGTGTTCGCTGACCGTTTCAACTGGCAGCTCGAGGACCCCGACGGTGCCCACCGGATGGTCGTCGTCGCCTCGGAGCTCGACTCTTCGACTGAACGCATCGTCGACTACTTGTTCGACACGGCCGGGGTTGAAATCAACGTCGCCTTGTTCGGTGTGTTTGAAGACGGCGGCAGCGAGTACCTGGTCCGGAACTGGTTGCGAGAAGTTGAGGAAGGCAGCGTCGCTAAGCCCAAGAAGCCTCAACGGGCGCAGGCACCGTGGGATGGACGCACCTGGGCTGTCAACTTTGGGGAAGGGGCTTCCCGCTGTTGGGAAGATGGTCGCCGTTGGGGGTTCGTGTCCGCAGGCGGCGGCGACTGGTATGTGCGAACCCTCAAGAATCTGTCGCCGGGCGATTTGGTGGCCTGTGTAATTCCGGCGGTCGGGTACGTCGCTGTCGGAACGGTGACTCGCTCGGTGAGCCGAGCAGATGTGGCGACGGTCCCAACTGATGAGGGTGAGGTTCCGTACCTCGAACTGGACCTGGAAGTCGACAACCCGGGCCAGTTCCTCGACGATCCCGATGATCGGCTCGCCGAGCACATTGTGTTGGTGGACTGGTCCGAAGCCCGGCCTTCGGGTGAAGCGGTGTGGAAAAAGCACATGTACGCCAACCAGAACACCGTCACCAAGCTTCGTCACGCCGACACTCTTGAGGCGCTTCGGCACGAGTTCGTTTGGCCCGAGTAAGGGGGCGTGATGTTCCGACCAAGGAAGCGGTCCAGCGGTCCGTCCGGTTCTCTGGATTCGCCCGGAAGGTCCGGACCGGGCTTACCGGAAGGGTCCTGGTCGGTCTTTGCGACAGAACTGGATCGGGACCGGGCGGCTCAGCACCTTTGCCAACCCAGTCAGCCGGGACTCTGGTCTTTCATGAGACCGAGGTCCTGGGGCGGCACCCCGGTAATCCGGATGTCCTCGAGCTGTTCCACGTAGCGGACGAATCGATACTTATCCTCGATGCCGTCGGTGCGTCGGGGCTCTACCCGTGAGTGGCCCGGTTTGGTGCGAACGTTGAGGAAGCTGCACAGGTTGCGGGAGAAGGCCAACTCGATCTCGGTGTCGAGCTGGTCCTGCGTGGAGATGTCGGCGGTGTAGGGCACGCCGCAGGACGCTGCGATCGAAGCCAGATCGGCCCTGCCTGCCGTAGCGGTTGCACGTCGTCCCGAATCTCCCCACCCGATGGACTCGTAGACGCCGTTGTCCACCACGAACACCACGAGGTTGTCGGGAGTGTGCTGCCCCATGGCAACAAGCTGTCCCAACTCCATCAGCACCGAACCATCACCGTCCAGGCAGACCACCTTGCGATGTGGGAGGGCCAGGGCTAGCCCCAACGCCAGGCCGATCACATCGCCCATCTGCCCGAGGTGACCGGTCCGTGGGTGTTCGTCGGTGTGGTGGGCCCACTCAAACGAAACAGCGCCGATATAGGTGGACATGACCAGGCAGTCGTCCGGCAGTGCCGTCGCAAGTCGTGCCAACCAGTCGCTGCGGCCAAGAGCCATCAACGACCACCTCCGTCGTCCCACACGCAGTCGCCGGAGATGAGTACGGCGGCCGGGTGCAGTTGCGCCTCCGAGAAGCGGTGGGCTCGCACTATCGCCTGGCGCAGTTCGTCAACCCGGCGGACGACGAGGTACTTGATGCGCAGCGCCTGCAGCAGCGGCTCGGCCACGATGCCATGGGGGATCCCCCAATGCTCCGTCTCGCCGACATCGCCCCGGTACGAACAGAGGAGGGTGACCGGAACGCCCGTCCCGAGCGAGATTCGGGCGATGTACTCCGAGGCCACTCGAAGGCCGCTGTTCTCCATGATGAGCGCTGGCTTCCTGCCACCGAGCCACGCACCGGCACACATCGAGAAGCCCACGCCCTCGTTGCACACCGGGGCGTACTGGAACCTGTCGTTCCCCTCGACCAGTTCGTGGACGTTGCGCTGCCAACCGTCGGGCAGCCCAGAGACGAAGTCGATCCCGGCGTCCTCGAGGCCACGGACAGCCTCCTCGGCAGCATGTTGCAGCACGTTCCAGCTTCTCCCGGCAGGGGCCTGACTCTTGCCTGCTTCTTGCTAGCGGATCGTACCCATAAGCGTCACAGAGGTTCGCTACTGTGGCTGGTGACAACTACAAACTCCGGTTCCTCACCACAGGTGAGACCATCCGGTCGAGCGCTGGCACCGGGATTCGAAGATCTACGACATCTTCGAGGGAACCGAGCAGATCCAGCAACTGGTGA
>Ga0233427_10003640_pt1 | contig 13357 bp, 11 predicted proteins | sample SI_118_April2016_5_FD_179885 | JGI IMG/M metagenome (GOLD analysis project Ga0233427, IMG submission 179885) | Seawater microbial communities from Saanich Inlet, British Columbia, Canada - SI_118_April2016_100_MG | ecosystem: Environmental > Aquatic > Marine > Inlet | place: Canada: British...
TTGCAATTTTAGCAGTAGATCCAGTTCCTAGACCGACAACCATTCCATTTTTAACAAGTTTAATGGCTTCTTTTGCTGCATTTATTTTTGATTTATTTTTTATCAATAGTATAGTCCGCCTTCAGGTTCTGAGATTTCAGCATCATTTAGGCGATTTAGTACTTTCTCTAGAGCTTTCGCAAAATCTTTTGCATTAACTTTAGATCTTTTATCATTAATTGCATTCATTCCAGCCTCTACACAGAGAGCTCTAAGATCAGCTCCTGACAAACCTTCGGTGTCTTCTGACAATTTTTTATAATTTACACCTTTCTGAATGGACATATTACTAGCATGTATCTTAATAATTTTTAATCTGGCCTCTTCTTCTGGTAGGGGTATTTTTATTATTCTATCAAATCTGCCAGGCCTTAGTAAGGCTTCATCCAATATATCTGGTCTGTTGGAAGCAGCCATGATAGATACTTTTCCCCGCGGAGTAAAACCATCTAATTCACCTAGTAGTTGCATTAATGTTCTTTGAACTTCTCTGTCACCAGTAGTTCCGACATCCATTCTTTTAGCTCCCACAGCATCCAATTCATCAATGAAAATAATGCTTGGAGCTTTTTCTTGAGCCAATTGGAATAGTTCTCTAACTAGTCTTGCACCTTCTCCAATGTATTTTTGAACTAATTCGCTTCCAATTAATCGTATAAATGTAGCATTTGTAGCATTAGCTACAGCCTTAGCCATCAGTGTTTTACCAGTTCCAGGTTGGCCAACAAGTAAGACCCCCTTAGGTGGTTCAATTCCTACCTTTGTAAATCTTTCAGGATAAAGCATTGGAAGTTCAACAGTACTTCTCAATTCGTCCAATTCTTCTACAAGTCCACCAATATCTTTGTAAGTTTCAGTTGGTTTGCTTTCAACTTCAGCACCCATTACTAATGGATCTTTAGTTGATGGTAATGTCTCTAGGACAGCTAGTGTTTGTCTATGTAGGGCTACTCTCTCCCCAACATCCAGATTTTCTTTGTCTATACCCTCAGAGATATGGACTACAAAATCAGGTCCACTACTTGATTTAATGCTAACACGACCATCATCCAGTACATCTGTAACGGTTCCAATTACTTGTGGTGGAGCTCTAAGTCTCGCTAATTCACCCTTTAAATGAGCGTTTTCTCTTTTCATTCGAGAGACATCAGTCTCCAGTTGTCTTTTTTCAGCTTCAAACCGTTCGGTTTCTTCTATGAGCCATTTATTCCAGTCCTCGCCTTTCTCGGGTGCAGAAACGTCACCTTCACTTTCTTGTGGTGCCACTTATAATCACTAAACATTTAATTGGCTTAGATATATATCATTTTGTGATTTAAATGATTTGTGAAATGTGTGGAGCCGAATCGGAAGCTATTGAACCAAGAAAAATTTCAGGTTCAGTCTTACAGTTATGTAGTAACTGCGCAGGTTTAGGAAAGGAACCAACGTATAGAGAATCTATAGGGCATCGAGCATTTGTAGCTCAGACATTAGAAAAGCGTCAACAAAAAACGAGATACAAGGAAATGGAAAGCGATGATGTTTTAATTGGAAATTTAGGGAGCGTTGTGCGCAAGGCTCGGGAAAAAATGAATCTGGACCACGCAACTCTTGCTAGTAAGATTTCAGAGAAAAAATCTATTTTGACTTCCGTGGAGGCTGGCAATATGAGTCCTAACGAAAAGCTTACTAAAAAATTGGAAAACTTCTTGAAAATTAAGCTAACTGAGAAAGTAGAAGCTGTAGAAATTAGTAGTTCCAAATCTTCTGGTGAGTCCTTAACCATGGGTGATTTAATCAAGCAAGCTATGGAAAAAGAGTGAAATTAGGGCACGCATAATCTTTTTGTAGTAACTTTCAAACTCATTGTTAGATGGGTCTACTAGGGCGGCAGTTCAATATGGAGCGTTCAACAGAGGATTCATTGCTTTTAGTTTCCTCAACTTTAACATTTACAATATCTCTTTTTTGTGGATATGCAGAGTCCGGAATTGGTAGAATGGTCTCATTGCCTTTATTTGGTATTGAGTTTCACTTAATATCTACTCCTATTTGGTTATTTTCAGGAATATTGTGTCTTATCTGTCTCCAACAGTTATTCTATAAAATCTGGACGCATGGTGTTTGGTTGATTGGTGTTTACTGGTTAACTGCATTTGGAACCATAATTCTTTTTATAATGTTTAATCAAGGGTATGTTTGGTTTATCGTTAGTTTAATTTTAATTTTCTTAGCTATATTTTTAATGTATTGGATGATTTTAGAAATTTATGGTTTGAGATATAACATAATAGGTCAAGTTCCAGAGGCTGATAGATCAATTAGTTTGACTGATTGGTTGATATCAGTACCTTCCTTTTTCATATTTACTTTTATTAGTTATTATTATTATTCCAAGATGTATCTAGAAGAAGAAGGCTGGTTTACCTTTGGTTATGCTCCTGAAGGATATTTATTGTTTCAATTTGCTGTGTTTCTTTCGGGTATGTATATATTGTATGTTCCACAAACATTGCTTGGAGATTACTTAGAATTTAGTGATTTAGATATTAATACGAGTTATAATGTTGATCAAAGTAAGGTTGAACAAAGATTAATAGACTATTCAAAAAACTATGATGAAGGTAAGATTCAAGCAACATTAGTTGATTTATATCGTATGGCAGACGAAGATCCTGAGGCTTGGTCAACTCTTGGTGAATTTTATGTAGATTGGAGTGTAGAAGAAGTCAAATTGTTTATTACAAAGTTAGAAGCTTTAGCTTCAGAAAAGTAAATGATATTTTAACAACAAAGGTTATATACGATTTTTTTGATTAGATTTGTGTTTCATAGTATGAAACAATAACCATTGCCCGGTAATGGGAGCAAAATCATGAGCAACATGAACCTACCAGAATGGACAGCACAGGCCCTAGTAGCCTCAGGAGCAGTTTTTCTACTAATATCTGCATATGTTATGGGAGTAATGGTTCCTAATGGACTTCTTGCACCCAATGATTTTGATGCAGATTTTTATTTTGAAGGTGACATTCAAACATTTGATTTAGATCCAGATAATGGAACTGGCGTTTTCATAGATATTGTTGGCACAGGTTCATATGATCCAACTAAAGCTAAAGTTGGTGGCGGTGCTACACTTAACGTAGTTGGTAAGCCAGATGGTGAGGATTATACAATTCTTACACAAAATTTCAGTCTCACTCAGAATGGAATTGATGGTGATGGTGAATGGTTAGGTACAATATCTGACACTAGTGAAAACCCTTCTTCTCTAAACAGAAAGAACTATGAGGTTGATGGTAAGCAAGGAACCTGGACTCCTACAAACCTTCCTGAAACTGGAAAGACTTATGAATTCCCAAATCCTGTAAATAGTGATTATACCGATAATTTCACTTGTGTAGACAAAAGAACTTTGAATGATGTTGAAGTAATGACTTGTACTGCCCAATCAGGTGAGGATGAAAGAATGGTATTTACACCAGGAGAAGGTAGTGATTTAGAATTATTACAAACTACTTTTGAAGGTTATAATTCATTAGGAGCTCCAGGAGTTGCTCCAATGTGGTTTTCTTATAAATCTGAGCAGATAGTAGGCACTGAGCTGGGTGGAGTAATAGATCGAGTTTACAATGTTACAGTTTACATGGAAGTTCCAACTTTATTGTATCTAGAAGATAATTTTAATTTCACAACATATTATGAAGGTATAATTGGGAACTTGAACACATTTTCTTTCCAAACCAATTATTATGATGCAACAGGTCTTAGAGCTGGTTGTGTAATTAAGGATAATTCAACAGAAAGTCACATAAATATTCTTGGTTATCTTAGAACTTTTGAAGTTAAATATGATGATAACGGAACTGCTTTGGATGTAGATTACGGCACTCAGAGTTCAGACGGTTGTTGGGACTCCTCAGATTCCGAAGATTACACTCAAGAATTAGTGAATGTTACTTATGATGTAAATCGTAAAACTCTTCAATATGTTAACGGTACAACGGCTACTGAAGATGGAGGTGATGGTTTTAATTTCTTTTCACCAACTTGTAGTACAATTAGTGTAGTTTCAAGAGAATGTTGGGTTCCTGCAGAAAATGCTTCATGGCCTAACGCAATGTATGGTTTACATATGCAAAATTATACTTTCATAGCTGAAACGGATGTTAATGGAAGTCTTGCATACCATTTTAGAGCCAATGAAACCGGAATTTCCGGCAATTCAGGTTCTCTTTATAATTCAAATGTTGGAGGTTTAGATATGGATTATTATGAAGATGTCTGGATTGATCCAGTTACAGGCACTATATTGAATCAAAAATATGATATTCAAATAAAAATCCCACCTATTGTTTTAGGTCTGGGTGGCGCTACTTTGAGAGATATAGTGGCTAATTATACACAAGAATCAATTGACGAAGCTTCGTCATCTGCTAAAAGACAAGCTCTTGCGCAGTATTATCAAGGACTTGAAGTATCTGTTCTAACACTTAATGGCGCATATACTGACAAAACTGTTGATGGTCAAATTGAAGCTGAACAAGACAAAGTCAGTAGTTACAACTTAGGAACAAAGACCTTACCTTCAATACTTATTGGAACTTCTATCATTTCGTTAGCAGCTGGTTTCTATGTATACTATCAAAATGGTGGTGCAATGAACTCAATGAATGAAGACTCTACAGAATCTCTAGAAGAGACTTCATCAGAAGTAGAAGAATCAGAAGAAGATGGTGTTTCAGATGAAGAAGAGATTACAGAACCAGATTCCGATAGGAGTGTTGCAGCAGTTCCTGAAGACAAAGATTCTTCTGACGATTAAATCTTAATCGAATGTCTGAAGAAGAAAAGAATCCCGTAGATAGATCCAGTTTACTAGATGATGATGGGAGAATGGTATTTACACCAGAGGCAATAGGCAAGCGCAAGTTTCTCGTTGCGCTAGTCGTTTTTTGTCATATAGGTCTTATTGCATGGTTTGGCCATAATTATAGCTAAACAGGCCTTAACAGTGCCTCATTGGAAAGGAAGACTTAACTTTCATCCATGAATGGATACTCCCAATCATGTATTCTTAGGTTATTGCGTTTTACAGATCTTGGGGAAATCCATCTAAGCAAATTGAGTGGACCTCCAGCCTTGTCGTTAGTTCCTGATGCTCTGGCCCCTCCAAACGGTTGTTGAGCGACTACAGCTCCTGTTGGCTTATCATTTATATAGAAATTACCGGCTGTGAATCTTAGTTTATCATATGCTTTTTGAATATTTTCTTCATTACTCGAAAAGATAGATCCAGTAAGAGCATATGGTGAAGCTTTATCACAAATATCTAAGATTTTATCAAAATCTTCATCTTGATAGGTATAAACAGTTAGCACAGGTCCAAAAATCTCTTCGACCATTGTTTCAGAATTTGGATTTTTGGAAACAATAATGGTTGGTTCGATGAACCATCCTTTACTATTATCACTCCCTCCTCCAACTATAATGCTACATTCAGAATCATTTTTGGCTCTTTCTATGTATTCTGTTATTTTCGTAAAAGCTCTTTCATCAATTACTGCAGTCATAAAATTCGTAAAGTCCCTACAGTCTCCAATTTTAATTTTCTTTATTTCTGAGATTAGATCTTTTTCTATTCCATCCCATACTGAATTTGGTATGTACGCTCTACTTGCTGCTGAACATTTTTGTCCTTGATATTCAAAAGCCCCTCTTAGAAGTGCTACGGTAAGCCCCCTCTGATCACAGTCAGGGTGTGCGACTACGAAATCTTTTCCACCTGTTTCTCCAACAATGCGTGGATATCCTTTCAGTGAAGGCAAGGCTTGAGCTACTCTCTGCCATATTCCTTGGAATACATTTGTTGATCCAGTAAAGTGAATGCCTGCAAAATCTGGATTTGCCAGTGCAGTTTCAGTTATTTCTGCACCTGATCCAGGTAGAAAATTAATCACTCCATTTGGTAAGCCAGCTTCCATCATTAGCTGCATTAATAGGTAATTAGAATAGTAAGAATTTCTGCTTGGTTTCCATATTGCAGTACACCCTACTAGTGCTGGGGCACTAGGGAGATTAGCTGCTATACTAGTAAAATTAAATGGTGTAATTGCAAGAATAAATCCTTCCAATGGCCTTATTTCAGTGGTATTGAGTGTTCCTTCAGGAGAGACTAAAGGTTGTAATTGGTCGTGAAATTCTCTTGCGTAATGCGCATTAAATCTCCAAAAATCGATTAATTCACATGCTGCATCAACTTCAGCCTGAAAAGCAGTTTTACTTTGGTTCAACATTGTAGCTGCATTTATTTTCATTCTCCATTCATTAGCAAGTAACTCAGCACATTTCTCGAAAATCTGAGCTCTTTTCTCCATGCCAAGAGCAATCCAATCAGTCTGAGCGTTTACTGCAGATTCACATGCTTTTTTTATCTCTTTTTTACCAGCTAAATGGACATTTGCTAAGATATGTTTATGATCATGAGGTACAACTTGTACAACTGTATTATTTGTGTACACTTCTCTTCCATTAACTATACATGGAATTTCAATAATTTCCTTTAATTGCTTGTCTATCTCATTCTTTAAATCAGATTTATGCTTACTGCCAGGTTCGTAATTGAGCACAGGTTCGTTAGTGGGGTGTGAACTCATATCATTTGAATCTAAGACGAATTAATATTACTATGTCCTAGACATAATACTTTAATCAACACTTAAATTAGTTGTTTATGACTCGTATTGATGTCACAGATAAGGATCCATTCGCAAATGCCGATGCGGAACCAAAGGATAATGTAACAGCTCTTGGCTTTTTTTCAAGGCTAATTCTTAGGTTTGGGTTTTACAGATTAATGGGTATGCTTGTTTCTCTTTTAATTGCGAAATACATGGGATTAGATGATTATCTTTTTGGTATGACTTAGTTATCATATATTTCGGAATTATCATATATATTATTGAATATTAATTTTGCTAAGCTTGCAAGCTCGGGTTGATTCATCCACATTCCTAGCAAAGTATTTACTGAATCAGGAACGTCTAGACCTCCAACACAAAATTCTTTTTCATCAACTAGTATAATTCCTGCAGCAGGCATGGAATTTGTTAAACGAACTTCAAAGAAACCTTTTAGACGTGATAAATCTAGATTATTGTCTTTTTTCGGGAACAGCATTCTTACTGTAACTCCTCTGGAACTAGCATCTGAAAAAGCCCGGCAAACATTTCGTGGCATTTCTGAAGGTAAAATAGAGGCTATTAAATCTATAGAAGAATCTGCTCTTTCACACATTGAAATAACTTGTGAGAATATCTCCATATCTTTTACAGTGACCGTTTCCAAATAGTCAATAGGTCTAGATTGGTATAGTGGAGTCAATTCCGATTGGACTGATTTTGACGCTTCTTCAACTTCTCTCAGTTTCCTTTCTGAAATTTGTGAAGGGTCTACTGGTGTGTAAGTTTTTGGATGTTTATTTCCTTCCAGAACAATACCCTCCGAAAGTAGATTGTCAATTATACCATATATTTTGGCTCTTGAAAAGTTTATTGATCTGCTTATTTTACCAACAGTTGATTCTTTTGATACTAGTAAGACATGGTATATTTTTGCTTCATCTTCACTTAATCCCAATTGTTTTAAGATTCGAATTTGCTTTTCTGAAGCTAATTTTTCGGTTTGGGAGAGCCTATCCATGCAATCAATTTAAAGTGTAGGTATATAAATGTTTCATAAATCCAATAAAATTAATTAGTTTTATATAGTAATAGTGATGTATATTCCAATGGAGAATGTAGTAATATGTGGTTATGCACGTTCAGCTTTTACGCCAGCCAATAAAGGTGAATTAAGAAAAGTAAGGCCTGATGATTTAGCTGGAAACGTAATAAAAGGATTAATTAAAAAATCAGGTATTAATGCAGAGGATGTAGAAGATTTGATATTGGGTTGTGCTTTTCCTGAAGGCGAACAAGGTATGAATTTAGCTAGAAATGTGGTATTTCTATCTGGTTTACCTATGAGTACTGGCGGAGTTACAGTTAACCGATTTTGTGCATCTTCAATGCAAGCTATCCACCAAGCTGCAAGTTCCATAATATCAGGTTCTGGTGATTTGTTTATTGCAGGTGGAGTGGAATCTATGACTAGAGTTCCAATGCCTGGTTTTAATCCCATGTTAAACCCTAGTTTGATTGATATTAATGCTTACATAGGAATGGGTCATACTGCCGAGAATTTAGCTAAGAAGCATTCAATCTCTCGTCTAGAACAAGAAGAGATGTCTCTTTTGAGTCATCAAAAGGCTTTTGAAGCTCAGAATAAGGGTAAATTAGATGATGAAATAGTTTCGGTAGATGGTGTAAAAGTGGATGGCTGTATTCGTCCTGAAACTAGCTTAGAATCTATGGCAGGATTAAAACCGGCTTTCGATAAGGAAGGAGTAGTAACTGCTGGTACCTCATCACCGTTAACAGATGGAGCTTCAGCAGTAGTAGTTTGTTCAGAAGATTATGCAAAATCTAACAATTTGAATATTATGGCATATATACGAGGAATGGCAATTTCAGGATGTAGCCCAGAGGTAATGGGGATTGGCCCTGTAATATCTTCTGTGAAGGCTTTGAAAAGGGCTGGCTTAGATCTTAAAGACATAGATATCATAGAAATGAATGAAGCTTTTGCAGCTCAAAGTTTAGCATGTGTCAAAGAGTTAGGTATAGATATGTCCAAGTTAAATCTTCACGGTGGAGCTATAGCTCTAGGGCATCCATTAGGAGCTAGTGGTTCGAGAATTACTGGTAAGGCAGCTTCTTTGTTGCAAACTGAGGGTGGACGATATGCACTTTCAACAATGTGTGTCGGCGGCGGTCAAGGTTGTGCTACAGTACTTGAGAGAGCATAGTTAGAATGGAAATAGAGAAAGTTACAGTCATCGGAGCAGGTCTGATGGGGAGTGGCATTGCAGCTCAAGTTGCAAATGCAGGCATTCCTGTAAATTTACTAGACATAGTCCCTAAAGATGCCGTAAATCGAAATACTATTTCTCAATCAGCAATTTCTCGGATGTTAAAACCAGTAAAACTTGGCAGCCCTTCCCAATTAATGCATCGAGATAATGCAAAGTTAATAACTGCCGGTAATTTAGAAGATGATTTAGATTTAATGGCAGACTCCGATTTAATAATTGAAGTAGTTATTGAAAAGTTAGAAATAAAGCATGAAATTTTTAAGAAAATTGAAGAATACCGTAAAAAATCTTCGATTGTCACTTCGAATACTTCGACTATACCTAGAAGCCAATTAGTCGATGGTATGCCAAAGAGTTTCAGGAATGATTTTTTTATAACTCATTTTTTCAATCCCCCAAGATATTTGAGATTATTAGAGATTGTAGCCAGTAAAAAGGTAGACAGTGTGAAATTAAAAACGATTACTGATTTTTGTGACATTAAATTAGGGAAAGAAGTAGTAATGTGTAATGATACTCCTGGTTTTATTGGTAATCGAATTGGAATGTTTTGGTCACTTACTGCAATGGTTGAGGCTTTCAAAGCAGATCTTACCGTTGATGAGGCTGATGCCATTATGGGGAGGCCAATAGGGGCTCCTAAAACGGGAGTATTTGCATTAGGTGATGTTGTGGGGTTGGATTTAATTCCGCATGTAACTGAAAGTTTATCTCATAATTTACCTGTGAATGACGACTACAATTTAGGAGTCAAAGAACAATCACAGCTCGGAATTGATATATTGTTGAAAGAAATGGTGTCTGCAGGATATACAGGACGTAAGGGTAAAGGAGGTTTTTATCGTATTAATAATAGTTCTGGAAATCGTATTAAGGAAAGTCGAAGTTTAAAGACAGGTGAATATTATACTTCAATAAAATCAAATTTAGATAGTATTAAAATTGCAAAGAAAGGACTTCGTGCATTAGTTGAGTTTGATGATAAAGGAGGCAAGTATGCTTGGAAAGTTCTTTCTAAAACACTTAGATATGCAGCCTCATTAGTTCCTGAAATTACACAAAATATAGTTAATGTAGATAATGCGATGAAGAATGGTTTTCTTTGGAAAAAAGGCCCATTCCAAATGCTAGATGAATTGGGACCTTCTTGGTTTGCTGCTAAAATTATTGAGGATGGGCTTGAGGTTCCAGAATTACTAATGAAAGTTGGTGAAAACAATTTCTATAAGGATGGTGATGAAGTTAGTTCATATTTTAATGTTAATGGAAAGTATAGCAATATAGAAAAGGTGGAAGGCTATCTGTCAGTAAAAGAGATCAAGAGAGGCCAAAAATCACTATTCAAAAATTCATCAGCAAGTTTATGGAATATGGGGGATGGAATACTTTTGGCTGAATTTCACAGTAAAATGAATGCTATGGATCCACAGATATTGGAAGTTTTGAATGAAGCTTCAACAATTTGTGAAAACGGTAATTTCAAAGGTTTAGTAATTGGTAATGATGGTTCTAATTTTTCAGCAGGGGCCAATTTGGGTTTATCGAGTTTCGTAGCTAATGTTGGAGCTTGGGATGAGGCTGAGAAATTTGTTTTTGGAGGTCAAATGGCTTTCATGATGTTGAAGCATGGAAACTTTCCAGTAGTTGGAGCGCCATCTGGATTGGCAATAGGAGGTGGTTGTGAGGTTTTATTGGCTTGTGATTCCATTCAAGCTCATTCTGAGAGCTATATTGGCTTGGTAGAAGTAGGAGTGGGTTTAGTTCCAGCTTGGGGTGGTTGTAAAGAAATGATTACTAGGTGGAATGGTGATCCAAATCTACCGAAGGGCCCTATGGCATCTATTGTAAAAATATTTGAAAATGTAGGAACTGCTAAAGTAGCTTCAAGTGCACAGGAAGCTAAATCATTAAAATTTCTAAATTTAGAAGATGGTATTACTATGAACAGATCTCGTTTATTACATGATGCTAAAGAGAAGTGTCTAAGTTTGGTTGAAAATTATAAAGCACCATTACCTAAAGAGCATAATTTACCTGGGCCTTCAGGTAAAGCTACTTTGGACCTTGCTGTCAAAGATTTAGTCAAGGCAGGTCATGCGACACCTCATGACGTGACTGTGACCGATTACTTGGCCTATATTTTAACTGGAGGCGATACAGATCCTACTGATTTGGTTTCAGATGATAAAATTTTAGAAATGGAAAGAGAAGGGATTATGGCTCTAATGAAAACGGAAAAAACGATGGATAGGATAGAATCCATGCTTACTACAGGAAAACCTTTGAGGAATTAATTATGGTACAATATAAAGCACCAAAAAGAGAATATGAATTTATCTTGAGAGAAGTTTTAGATTTTGAAAAAGAAATTGAAGGTTATGAAGGTTTTGAAGAGGCTACATGGGAGACTGTAGAGATGATTGCAGATCAATTTTCAACACTTTCAGAAGAGGTATGGCTTTCATCGAACAGAGATGGAGATGAGATAGGAGCCAAATTTGAAAATGGAAATGTAACCTTGCCACCTAGTATGAAAAAAGCTTCTGACATTGTGATTGAGGCTGGCTTAACTTCCTTATTTGGACATCAAAAATACGGAGGTATGGAATTTCCAACTCCGATTAGTGTTTTTTCAGATGAAATATCTTGTTCTACCAATATGTCTTTAGGGATATACATGGGTCTTACTAAAGGCGCATATCATTGCATTAATAATCACGGTAGTGAGGAATTAAAAGAGACTTATCTTCCTGAATTTCTATCAGGCCGGTGGTTTGGAACTATGTGCTTAACAGAGGCACATTGTGGAACTGATTTAGGATTGATTCGTACAAAGGCAGACCCAGACGGAGATAGTAAATTTTCAATTAATGGAGAGAAAATTTTTATTTCAGCAGGAGAGCATGATTTAGCTGAAAATATAATACATTTAGTGTTAGCCAAACTTCCTAATGCACCTAAAGGTGTGAAAGGCATTAGTCTTTTTTTAGTTCCTAAATTTTTAGTTAAGGATGATAAAAGTTTAGGAGATAGAAACGGAGTCAGATGTATGTCCATTGAAGAAAAGATGGGGGTCCACGGTTCAGCTACTTGTGTTCTGAATTTTGAAAATGCAACCGGATATTTGATTGGAGAACCTCACAAAGGACTTTCAGCAATGTTTTCTATGATGAATCATGAAAGAATTTCAGTAGGTTTACAAGGTCTTGGAATATCTGAAATATCTTACCAAAATGGCTTGGCATATGCCAAAGATAGGTTGCAAGGTAGAGATCTGAAAGGTCCTAGAAATTCAGATGAAGAAGCAGATCCTTTGATAGTACATCCAGATGTTAGACGTATGCTTTTAAGATCGAAAGCTTTGATTGATGCTGGTCGCATGTTGTCCTGTTGGACTGCCTTAGCGATTGATAAATCTGATAAAGATCCTGATGAAAAAGTTCGTAAAGAGAATAATGATTTAGTAGAATTAATGACTCCAATAATAAAATCCATTTTAACGGATTATGGTGTTGAAATTAGTTATGATATGCTACAAATTCACGGGGGTCATGGATACATCAAGGAATTCGGCATGGAACAGTTTTCTCGTGATGTTCGTATTGCACCAATATGGGAAGGTGCCAATGGAATCCAGGCCTTAGACTTAGCAGGACGTAAAATGCCTAAAAACATGGGTAGATTGTTAAGACGTTTTTTCCATCCTGCCCTTGCTTTTATAAATGAAAATAAAGAGGATTCAAATATGAAAGAATTCACAGTTCCTTTTGAGAAAGCCTTAAAGGGATTACAAAAAACAACATTGTTCATGGCTCAAAAAGGTCTTTCAAATCCTTATGAGATAGGAGCTGGAGCTACCGATTATTTGAAACAATTTGGTATAGTGGTTATGGGTTATATGTGGTTAAAGATGTTAAAAGTAGCTTTTTCCAAGAAAGATCAAGATGATTTTTATGCACATAAAATAATTACTGGACGCTTCTTTTTTGAGAGAATATTGCCTGAAACATTATTCAGAGCAATATCTATTTCTTCAGGTTCAAAAACAATTATGTCTATGCCGGATGAAGGTTTTAATAGTGAGAGTAGGTTCTCAGGCACAGTGTGAATAATTGGCCAATAGTTACTGAACTTCCGGTTCTCTGGGGCGATATGGATGATTTTGGTCATGTAAATAATATAATCTACTTAAAATGGTGCGAGACGTCTAGGGTTGAACTTTTTCGTGAGATTTGGAATTTGAAGTCTCTAAAGATGCAAGACATAATGGAAAAGGAAGGGATAGGTCCTATTCTTGCAAATTTTAATATGAATTATAAGATTCCTATTCAATATCCAGATATGATTACTGTAAAGACT
>Ga0233427_10003651_pt1 | contig 13319 bp, 11 predicted proteins | sample SI_118_April2016_5_FD_179885 | JGI IMG/M metagenome (GOLD analysis project Ga0233427, IMG submission 179885) | Seawater microbial communities from Saanich Inlet, British Columbia, Canada - SI_118_April2016_100_MG | ecosystem: Environmental > Aquatic > Marine > Inlet | place: Canada: British...
AAGCGCCAGATATTGCAAATTTAAAACCAAGATTTGAAGATTGGAATTTAATTAAAGCGCAAGCACTTATTACTGGAAAAGTAACTTATGTTGATAAAAAATTAAGAGTTGAATTTAGATTATGGGATATTCTAGCAGGTAAAGAAATGATGGCACTTGCTTTTACTACGGTTCCTGATAACTGGCGAAGAGTAGGTCACATAATATCAGATAAAGTTTATGAGAGGTTAACAGGAGAAAAAGGTTATTTTGATACTAGAATAATTTATGTCTCTGAAAAAGGCCCTAAAACACAAAGGATTAAAAAATTAGCGATTATGGATCAAGATGGAGCTAATAATAAATTTTTGACACTTGGTAACGAGCTTGTTTTGACACCTAGATTTAATCCTACCAGTCAGATGGTAACTTATCTTTCTTACTTCAAAAATTTACCAAGAGTTTATCTTCTTGATATTGAGACAGGTACGCAAGAAGTAGTGGGTGATTTTCCTGGAATGACATTTGCACCTAGATTTTCTCCAAACGGTAAAAAAATAATTATGAGTTTTGCTAAAGATGGCAAGTCAGATATTTTTACGATGGATTTAGAAAACAGAATAGTTGAAAGAATTACAAACCATCCTTCGATTGACACCTCACCATCATATTCGCCAGATGAAAAATATATAGCCTTTAATTCTGATAGAAGTGGATACCAACAAATTTATATAATGAAAAGTGATGGAAGTAATGTAAAAAGAATTTCTTTTGGAAATGGTATTTACGGAACGCCAGTGTGGTCCCCAAGAGGAGACTTAATTGCATTTACCAAATTACACAAAGGAAAATTTTATATTGGAGTTATGAGAACTGATGGTAGCGGAGAAAGACTGTTAACAGAAAATTATTATCAAGAAGCTCCATCCTGGTCTCCAAATGGTAGAGTATTAATTTTTTATAGAGAAACAAAAACAAACGCAAAAGGAGAAGGTTTTTCTGCAAAGCTATGGTCAATAGATTTAACAGGTTATAATGAGCGTTTAGTAAAAACACAGACAGATGCATCTGACCCATCTTGGTCATCTTTATTAAGTAATTAATTAGTTAATTATTCAAAATTGCTTGATTTTTTAGCTTGAAACATCTATTTAGTTGTGAAAAAGTATGAAATTGAAATTAGCAGCAAGGAGCAATTTAATGATATTAAGTAGAATTTTAAAAAACACACTTTTAGTACTTACAGCTTGTTTAGTACTAACTGCATGTGCAACACAAAAAAAAGTTGATTCAGTAAGTGGTCAGATGCAAAGCGATGTTTACACTGGAACAGATACTGTCGAATATTTAGCAGACGGTGTTCCAGATAGAGTTTTCTTTGCAACGAATGAAACAATACTAACTACTGCATCAAGAGAAACTTTAAGATCACAAGCTGCTTGGTTAAGAAAGAATTCAAGTATTAATGTAGTACTTGAGGGACATGCGGATGAAAGAGGCACTAGAGAATATAACTTAGCACTTGGTGAAAGAAGAGCTAATTCAGCCAAAGATTACTTAATGACTTACGGAATTTCTTCGGACAGGATATCTGTATTAAGTTATGGAAAAGAAAGACCAGTTGATGCTGGCTCAAATCCATTAGCTTGGTCAAAAAATAGAAGATCTGTAACTGTTAAAGCAAATTAATTTTTTAAATTTAAAGACCCTAAAGTATATTTCTTTAGGGTCTTTTTTTTGCCATTTTTATAATCATAAATCAATTTATTCATGAAACTTGTTACAAAATTAATAATTTATAAGTTATTAGTCTTATTAAATTTGGTTTTTAATAATATCTCTTATGCTGATAATCATAATATTTATGAAACCTTAGAGATAATAAAGAATGATCTTAAAACTCTTGAGCGAGCTGTTTATTCTGGCTCAATTAAAATTGAAACAGCATCTAGTGGTAATTCAAATTCAGATTCAAACTCTAATTCTGAGGATGTACTTACAAGACACTTGCTTAAATTATCTGAAGTTGAAAATCAATTTCGTGAACTTACAAATAAATTTGAAGAAATAAATTTTAAATTAGATAAATTATCCAACAGGCTGTCTAAAATTCAAGCTGATAATCAAATAAGATTTCAAGATATAGAGGTAATTATAAACTCTGGTGAGAGTACAACCCAGTTGACTTCAAAACCAAAAACCGATGCTAGTAAAGATCTACCTGGAAGCTCACAACCTCAAGACCTAGGTTCAATATCTTATAAAGATACAGAGACCTCAGAAACATCACAACAAATTCAATCAGTTGAGACTACTGGAACAATTGTAACTGAAACATTTCAATCAGAAGAGAAAATTTTACCTCAAGATCTTTCACCTGAAAAACAATATGAATTTGCCACAAGTTTTTTAAAAGTTGGTGATTATAGCACTGCAGAAATAGCTTTTAGAGAATTTGTTTTATCAAATTCGGATCATGATCTAGCAGGCAATGCTCAATACTGGTATGCAGAGACATTTAGAATAAGACAACTCTATACAGATGCAGCTTCGGCTTACTTAGAGGGTTATCAAAAATATCCTAAGGGGAAGAAAGCTCCTATAAATTTATTAAAACTTGGTGTATCTATGGTACAGATTGGAGAAAAAGATCAAGGTTGTAAAATGATTAGTGGTGTTGAATTGCAATATCCAGAAGCTAGTCAATCAGTAATTCAAAAAGCAAAATATGAGTCTAAAAAATTCGAATGCATCAAACAAGATTCATAGACTTTTATTAAATAAATTAAAAGACAAACGAGCTCTCCAAATCTATCAAAAATTTGAAAATTATTTAAATATTAATAAAAATTTTATTGTAGCTGTCTCGGGTGGGCCTGACAGTCTTGCATTATCTTTTTTAGCTAAAATATATTCAATTAAAAAAAAATTAAATGTAGAATACTTTATTATTGATCATAAACTTAGAAAAAATTCAACAACGGAGGCAAGACAAGTTAAAAAAAAGCTAAAAAAATTTTCAATAAATTTAAATATTTTAACGTGGCATGGAAAGAAACCTAAAAAAAATATTCAATCTATTGCAAGAGAAAAAAGATACAGATTATTGACTGATCAGGCCAAAAAATTAAATATAAATAATATTTTATTAGGACATCATTTGGATGATTTGTTTGAAAATTTTTTTATAAGAATTTTAAGAGGAAGTGGTCTTAATGGACTAGTTTCGTTAGATAAAAAAACACAAAAAAATCAAGTTAATTTAATAAGGCCTTTAATAGATTTTGATAAAAAAGATTTAATTTATATAAGTAATTATATTTTTGACTCATATGTTAATGACCCATCAAATGAAGATGATAAGTTTAAAAGAGTTAGAATAAGAAATTTTTTAAAACAGTTAGGGGCAGAAGGTTTAGATAGAAATAAATTTCTTTTGACAATAAAAAATTTAAAATCTGCTAACGAAACTATAAAATTTTATACAAAAAAAAATTTAGATAATAATGTAACTTTTTTAAAAAAAAAAAAATATGTTATTTTAAAAAATTCTTTTTTTTTTAATTCAAGTGAAGTTGTTTTTAGATCATTTAGTGAAGTAATTAAAATTGTAGGAAAAAAATATCATCCTGTAAGAGGAAAAAAAATTGTTAATATCACTCAATTAATCAACGACAAACCTTCATTTAAAGTAACTTTAGGGGGGTGTGTAATTAAAAAAATTAATGAAACAGTAATAGTATCAAAAGAGTAATAAAATTCCGTTATTTAATGATATTTTGTCACTTGTTAAATTTTAAATAATTCTTATCTTATAGTCATGAATTTAAAAAATCTCGCAATGTGGGGAATAATAGTTTTTTTAACTATTGGCCTCTACAATATGTTTAAAAATCCTCAGTCAAATATTAGAGGCGGAAATCAAATAATTTTTTCAGAATTTTTAACGTCCGTAGACAATGGAGAAGTTTTAAAAGTAGATATTCAAGGTAATAATATTAAAGGTGTTTTTTCGAACGGTAAATCATTTTCAACTTATTCACCCAATGATCCAAATTTAATTGAAAAATTATCAGACAAGGGTGTTAGTATTTCGGCTGCTCCTTTAGAGGAAAAGATGCCATCATTGTTTGGTGTTCTTTTATCTTGGTTCCCAATGTTATTGCTAATTGCAGTCTGGATTTTTTTTATGAGACAAATGCAAGGTGGCAAAGGTGGTGCCATGGGATTTGGAAAGTCTAAAGCAAAGATGATGAATGAGCTTAAGGGTAAAGTTACCTTTAATGATGTTGCAGGTATAGAAGAAGCCAAAGAAGAAGTAGAAGAGATTGTTGAATTTTTAAAAGACCCAAAAAAATTTAGTAGATTAGGTGGAAAAATTCCAAGAGGAGCTCTTTTGGTTGGATCTCCTGGTACTGGAAAAACATTATTGGCAAGAGCTATAGCTGGTGAAGCTGATGTTCCTTTTTTTACTATTTCTGGTTCAGATTTTGTTGAAATGTTTGTTGGTGTTGGCGCATCAAGAGTAAGAGATATGTTTGAACAAGGAAAGAAAAACTCACCATGTATAATTTTTATAGACGAAATAGATGCAGTTGGAAGAAGTAGAGGTGCTGGTTTAGGTGGAGGAAATGACGAGAGAGAACAAACTTTAAACCAATTATTGGTAGAGATGGACGGCTTTGATACAAACGAAGGTGTTATTATAATTGCTGCAACTAATAGACCCGATGTACTTGATCCGGCTCTGTTAAGACCAGGCAGATTTGATAGACAGGTTGTCGTGGGCTTGCCTGACATTATAGGTAGAGAAAAAATTTTAAAAGTACATGCAAAAAAAATTAAGATCGCTCCAGATGTAAATTTAAGAACTGTTGCAAGGGGAACTCCTGGTTTTTCAGGAGCAGATTTAGCAAATATAGTAAATGAAGCAGCATTACTTGCGGCAAGAAAAAGCAAGAGAATAGTAACCTTGGTTGAGTTTGAAGAAGCTAGAGATAAGGTAATGATGGGGGCTGAAAAAAGATCTATGGTTCAAACTGAAGATGACAAAAAATTAACTGCATATCATGAAGCTGGACATGCAATCGTATCTTTAAATGAAAAAGCTGATGACCCCATACATAAAGCAACAATACTTCCAAGAGGAAGAGCATTAGGAATGGTTATGACTTTGCCTGAAAGAGATAAGTATTCTCAAAATAGAGAGTATATGAAATCACAAATAGCAAAAGCTATGGGTGGTAGAGTTGCGGAAGAAATTATTTTTGGACATGATAAAGTTACCTCAGGCGCTATGTCAGATATTAAAGCTGCAACATCAACAGCAAAACATATGGTTACAGAGGCAGGTATGAGTGAGTTACTTGGTCCCCTAAGCTATGGAGACAATCAAGATGAGGTATTTTTAGGCAGATCAGTTGCAAGAAACCAACAAATGTCTGAAGAAACTCAGAAAAAAGTAGACTCAGAAATTAAGAAGTTAGTTGACGAAGGATATGATAGGGCAAAAAAAATATTAAATGAAAAAATTGATGATTTACATAAATTAGCAAAAACATTACTTCTTTACGAAACTTTAACAGGTGACGAGATAAGAGATTTAATATTGCACAATAAATCTATTGAAAGAAATAATGAAAAAGATCCTGCACAAGAAGATAAAAGCTCAGCTTTAGGGTCTATGGGACTTAAACCAAAAATAGTTCACTAAGAGAATTATGAGAAGATATTACACACGTGCGTGTAATTTCTATTATGGCAAAGATTCTAAAATATTAATTAGTAAAAAAAAGACACTTCCACTAAATGGTAATAAAGAAATATCTTTTGATTATATTGAAATTATTTCCAGAAAATCAAAAAAAAAATTTTCAATAAATAATCTTGTTAGATTACCTAAGTTAGTAAAAAAACAAGTTATATTTGATCTAAAAATTATAACTTCAAAAAAAAAAAATTTTTCAAATTTAAATTTTAAAAAAATACCTAATATAATGGGTGTATTAAATCTTACTCCAGATAGCTTTTCTGATGGGGGAAAATTTAATATTAAAAATAGAGGTGCTCAACATGCACTTCAAATGTTTAGATCTGGGGCAAACATAATTGATGTTGGTGGAGAGTCTACAAGACCTGGTTCCAAATCAATAGAAGAAAAGCTTGAATGGAAAAGAATAAATAAAATATTAAAACTAATATGCAAGAAAATTCCTGTATCATTAGATACAAGAAAATCAGAAATCATGGAAAAAGGAATCAAGCTTGGTGTTAAGATTATAAATGATGTTTCTGGATTAAATTATGACCACAAAACTAAAAATATTCTTAAAAAATACAAAATACCATTTGTGATTCAGCACTCAAAGGGAACACCTGAAAATATGCAAAATAAGCCAATGTATAAAAATGAGCTATTAGATATCTATGATTTTTTTGAAGAAAAGATAAAGTTTTTAAGATCAATTGGCATTAAACATAGTCACATAATTATTGATCCAGGCATAGGTTTTGGAAAAAATTTGAAACATAATATGAATTTAATTAGCAATATTTCTCTTTTTCACACACTTGGTTTTCCTGTACTTGTTGGAAATTCTAGAAAAAGATTTATTAAAGAATTATCTGGAAAAAATGATACTAATAAGCGAATTGGAGGAACTGTTGCTTCATCAATTTATTTAATGACCCAGGGAGTTCAAATTTTAAGAATTCATGATGTTAATGAATTACTACAAGGATTAAAAGTTTTTAAAGAAATGATAGAAAACTGATGGTAAAAAAATATTTTGGAACTGATGGAATAAGGGGTCCAATTAATAGTAAAAACATTAATGGTGATATGTTTTTTAAATTTGGTTTAGCTTCAGGAACATATTTCAAATCACAAAAAAAAAGAAAACAAACAGCAATTATTGCAAAAGATACAAGATTATCTGGGTACACTTTAGAGCCAGCATTAGTTTCAGGACTTACATCAGCTGGCATGCATGTTTATACATTAGGACCATTGCCTACAAACGGGTTGGCTATGCTTACAAAAACAATGAAAGCTAACATGGGTATCATGATTACCGCTTCTCATAATCCACACTATGACAATGGATTAAAATTATTTGGTCCAGACGGAATGAAATTATCTGATAAAATTGAAAAAAAAATTGAGAGCTTAATTGATAAAAAAATTTCAAAAAATTTATCAAATCCTGAAAAATTAGGAAGAGTAAAAAGATTAGAAAGTGGAACAAAAGATTATATTAAAATTTTAAAAAAAAATTTTTCTAAAGATTTTAATTTAAGAGGATTAAGAATTGTAATTGATTGTGCAAATGGAGCGGGCTATAAAGCTGGACCAGAATTATTTAAATCTCTTGGAGCAAAAGTAATTGCAATAGGTGTAAATCCTAATGGACTTAATATAAACAAAAATTGTGGATCAACATATCCAAACAAAATTAAGTTTGCTGTAAAAAAATACAAGGCACATCTGGGCATCTCACTTGATGGAGATGCTGATAGAATTATTATGTGTGATGAAAAAGGAAGTATAATTGACGGTGATCAAATAATTGCAGCTTTGGCATTAAGATGGAAAAATAAAAAGATGTTAAAAGGAGGTGTTGTTGGAACTTTAATGTCAAACTATGGTTTAGAAAAATTTTTTAAGTCAAAAAAAATTAAATTTATTAGAGCAAATGTAGGTGATAGACATGTTAAAGAAAAAATGCAAAAAAATAATTTTAATTTAGGTGGAGAACAATCTGGACATATTATTTTAGGAAAATTTGCAACAACAGGAGATGGCCTCTTAGTAGCTTTGGAAGTACTTTTTGCAATTAGAAAAAGAATGAAAGCCAGTAGATTTTTTAAAAGATTTAAAAAAACACCACAAATCTTAAATAATATTGATGTAAAAGATAAAACAATAATTAAAAACTTCGAAATAAAAAAATCTATAAAAACTGCTAAAAAGTTAATGAAAGGACAGGGAAGAATATTAGTAAGAAAGTCAGGAACAGAGTCAAAAATAAGAGTTATGGGTGAGAGCCAAAATAAATATCTCTTAAAAAAGTGTATTAATATTATCTCAAAAAAAATAAAATAGATTGAAACCTAAATCTAAAATATTAATTATAGCAGGTTCTGACTCATCAGGTGGAGCAGGCATTCAAGCAGATATCAAAACTGTTACAGCATTAGGATCATATGCAATGACTGCAATTACAGCAGTAACAACTCAAAATACTACAGGCGTTAAGTCTATAGTTTCAATTCCTTCCAAAGAAATATTAAGCCAAATTACATTTACTGCATCTGACATTAAACCAGATGCAATCAAAATTGGTATGTTGCATTCTTCAAGAGTTATTGAGTCAGTAATTAAATCTTTAGATATTATTAAAGTTAAGAAGATAATACTTGACCCAGTAATGATTGCAAAGGGTGGAGCTAAATTAATAGATGATAAAGCAATTAAATTACTTAAGAATAAATTGATAAAAAAAGTGACTTTGATTACACCTAATATTCCAGAAGCTGAAATTTTAACAAAAACTAAAATAAAAAGTAAAGGAGATATGATTTTTGCTGCTAGTAAATTGATAGCATCTGGTGCAAAAAATGTCTTAATTAAAGGTGGGCATTTAGACTCTAAAATAGTTCAAGATATATTTGTTACAAAATCTGATATAAAAATTTTTAATAGCTTTAGGTATAAAACAAAAAATACTCACGGGACTGGATGCAGTTTATCTAGCGCAATAACTACTTTTTTATCATGTGGAAAACCTATAAAGAAATCTTGTGAGCTTGGAATTAAATATGTAAATTCTGGGATTAAAACAAACCCAAATTATGGTAAAGGTCATGGCCCAATTAATCACCTTAATACAATAGTTGTAGATAGTAAATTTAGATAATGAAAAATATAGTTGTAGTTGGATCTCAGTGGGGTGATGAAGGAAAAGGAAAGATTGTTGATTGGCTTTCAGAACAGGCAGATGTTGTAATTAGATTTCAGGGTGGTCACAATGCTGGTCACACACTAGTTATTGATGGTGTTACATATAAATTGAGATTATTGCCATCAGGAATTGTTAGAAAAAATAAAATTTCAATCATAGGAAATGGTGTTGTAGTTGATCCTTGGGCATTGCTTGAAGAAATTGAGGAAATAAAATCAAAAGGTGTTGATGTAAATATTAATAATTTTATTGTTTCTGAGGCGGCAAATTTAATATTACCATTCCATAGAGAAATGGACGAGATAAGGGAAGATGCTGCTGGTAAAAGTAAAATTGGAACAACCAGAAGAGGAATTGGCCCTGCATATGAAGATAAAGTAGGCAGAAGATCAATTCGAGTTATGGACTTAAGATCTGAAAAAAATTTGGATCAAAGATTAGAAGCAGTGCTTGTTCATCACAATGCAATTAGAAAAGGTTTGGGTAAAAAAATTTTTGAAAAAGAAAAATTAAAGTCTGATTTGTTAAAAATTGCACCTGAAATATTAAAGTTTTCACAACCAGTATGGCTAAAAATTGATGAATTTAAAAAACAAAAAAAAAAAATTTTATTTGAAGGTGCTCAAGGAATTTTACTAGATGTGGATCATGGTACTTATCCTTATGTCACGTCCTCAAATACTGTTGCATCAAGTGCTGCAACAGGTACAGGGTGTGGCCCAAATTCAATTAATTATGTTCTTGGAATTACCAAAGCATACACGACAAGAGTTGGAGAAGGTCCTTTTCCAACAGAATTAACAGATGGTATTGGAGAATTGTTAGGAACACGAGGAAAAGAATTTGGAACTGTAACTAGTAGAAAAAGAAGATGTGGTTGGTTTGACGGAGTTCTTGTTAGACAAACAATAAAAATTTCAGGTATAAATGGTATTGCACTAACTAAACTAGATGTTCTTGATGAGTTAGATGAAATTAAGATGTGTATTGAATATGAGCTTGATGGAAAAAAAATAGATTATCTACCTGCGGCTGTTGAAGATCAGTTAAAAATAAAACCAGTTTATAAAACATTTGATGGGTGGAAAATTTCTACTAATGGAATTAAGAATATGGAGTTATTACCTGAGAATGCAAAAAAATATATTTATGCTGTGGAAGATTTTATAGGCGCAAGAGTGTCGAGCATATCTACTAGTCCAGAAAGAGATGATACTATTTTAGTAGAAAATCCTTTTGATATTTAATTAACAGGTAAAAGATTTTTAGATTTTGCTAAAAGAAGCATATGTTTTTGTAATTTTTCAAATGCTTTATTTTCAATCTGTCTAACTCTTTCTCTGCTAATCTTATACTTTTTACTTAAATCTTCTAAAGTTGTTGGATTATCATTTAATCTTCTGGAATGTAGAATTTCTTTCTCTCTTTCATTGAGAACCATTAGAGAGTTTTTTAATAAATCCTTTCTTTGTTCCATTTCTTCTTGATGTGCAAATTTAAGATCATGATCTAGTTCTTTATCAACTAACCAATCTTGCCACTCTTCACCATCTTCACCAATTTGAGCATTTAAAGAAAACTCTTTTCCTGAAAGTCTTCTGTTCATAGAAATAACTTCTTCTTTACTAACGTCTAGTTTGTTAGCTATTTCATCAACATGTTCATTTCTTAAATCACCTTCAGTTTGAGGTGCAATTCGATTCTTAATTTTTTTAAGATTAAAAAATAATTTTTTTTGTGCAGTAGTTGTACCTATTTTAACTAAACTCCATGATCTTAATATATATTCTTGAATAGATGCTCTTATCCACCACATTGCATACGTCGCAAGTCTGAAACCTTTTTCAGGTTCAAATTTTTTCACTGCTTGCATCAGGCCAACATTTCCTTCAGATATCATTTCGTTTACAGGTAAGCCATAACCTTTATAACCCATAGCAATTTTTGCAACTAATCTTAGGTGACTTGTAACTAGTTTTTCAGCTGCTTTCACGTTACCTGTTGTCTTCCAGTTTTTTGCTAACATGTACTCTTCCTCAGCAGCCAACATTGGAAATTTTTTAATTTGTTCCAGGTAAGCAGAAAGGCCTCCTTCATTAGAAAGAGCAGGCAGGTTATTATTAAATGTTGGACTCATGACTGTATTTATTTAATTAACTATATTAAATTTTCAATGATTTATTCGTTAGTATTTCTAAGCATTTTTAATAAATTATTTAGCTCTTGTGGCAAAATTGAGGAAAAAACCATTTCTTCATTAGTTCTAGGATGAATAAAACCCAGAGTTTTTGCATGTAAAAACTGTCTATCTAATTTGGAGATTAAACTTTCTAATCCCATATCTATATTTTTAAGTTTCTTATATTTTTTTTTGTATTTTTCATCTCCAACAATGCTGTTACCTACATGAGTCATGTGAACGCGTATTTGGTGAGTTCTACCAGTTTCCAATTTACATTCTACTAAACTCAATGTTGGTGTTTTATCATTTTCAAAAACTTCTATAGTTTTATAATTTGTTATTGCTCGTTTTCCCTTTGAGTTACTAACTTCCATTAGTTGTCTATTTTTTGAGCTACGAGTTATAAAGGTTTCAATTTTTCCTTTTGAGGGTCTAATTTTTCCCCACACTAAAAGTTGATAAACTCTTGTGATTGTATGATCACTGAATTGTTTAGATAAATTTTCATGAGTCTCATTATTTTTTGCTATGACTATTAATCCTGATGTATTTTTGTCAATTCTATGAACTATCCCAGGTCTGTGTTCATCTCCGATACTTGAGAGAGAGTCCTTATTATAGTGCATTAATGCATTTACAATTGTTTTGTCATAATTCCCAGCTCCTGGATGCATAATTATTCTAGCTGGTTTATTAATAATTAGTAAATCTTCATCTTCAAAAATTATTTCTAGTTTAAAGTCATAGGGCTTTAACGAAGCCTCTTCAGGTTCGGGTATATTTAAGGTTAATTTATCACCAATTAAAACTTTTTTTGAAGGGTTTGTAATAATTTCATTATTTAATTTTAGTTTTTCTTTAAGGATTAAGTTTTTGATTCTAGTTCTGCTAATCAGCTCTTCTCTTTTGTTGATGAAAATATCAACTCTTAAATTATTTTCGTTTTCCTCAACTATAAAATTAATGTTTTTTTCCATAAAATGTAATATTAATACTATACGCGCTTGTAGCTCAACTGGATAGAGCGCCTGACTTCGGATCAGGAGGTTCTGGGTTCGACTCCTAGCAGGCGCGCCAAAATATTTATTCTTTTATCAGGAATCTACAGCTTAAATCAACTCTATGAAGCCATATGTTCTGATTCTTAAAATATTCATCAACTGCAGATTTGACACCAGGACACATTCCATAATCATCAATATGTAACACTCCACCTTTTTCAAGCCTAGGGTATAGAATTTCTAATTGTAATTTTGTTGTAAGGTATAGATCAGTGTCCATTCTTAATAGCGATATTTTTTTAGGAATATTTTTTTCATCTTTTAGAGTTTTTAAAATATCACCTTTGATTAATTTAGGAAAATATTCTTTATTAGAATTGAATGTTTTTAAAATTTTTTCCACATCATTTATTGTTGGGTAGAAATTATCTATTTTTTTTTCAGGTAATATTTTTTCGTTTTTAATTGTTATATCTTTTTCATCCAATGCAGAATTAACAAATCCATCTTCAAATGTGTCATAGCCATAAATTTTACAGTCTATTTTGTACATCTCAGCATATAAAGACATAAGCCCTAGACTCCCTCCTTTAAAGACTCCACATTCTACAAAATCACCCATAATTTTTTTTTCTGAAATATGTTTAATTGATTGAATTAATGACCATAGGTTTGGCTTTTGACATAGTGCATATTCTAATGCTTTATTGATATTTTTCTTATCTTCATTTGTACATTCTATTATTTCATCATTCCATCTATCTTGAAAATTATTTTTTCTTATAATATTGAAACCAAGAAAAGAAAAAATTTTTTTTATTATTTTTACTGATAAAGGTTGATTATATTCATAAGAACTCGCCATAATTTATTCTCCTATATTTATTAATGTCCCTTTTTCCCTAGCTTTGTCAAAGGAATAATAAAATACTGATATTGCTATAATTAGATAAAAGACATTCAGATAAAGAGCTTGTATAATATTGTCATAACTAACAGATTGATTAACCAAAATATTTCTTGTTTCTTCAAAAATATAAACCAGAGGAAGAGCATAAGCTATTGATTGAAAAATTTCTGGAAGAGTTTCCACTGGATAATAAATACATCCAAAAGGTGCCAATAAGAACATTGTTGACCATGCAATATTTTCAAATGAAGGCCCAAACCTTAGTAATCCTGCAGAAACAAATA
>Ga0233427_10003653_pt1 | contig 13316 bp, 15 predicted proteins | sample SI_118_April2016_5_FD_179885 | JGI IMG/M metagenome (GOLD analysis project Ga0233427, IMG submission 179885) | Seawater microbial communities from Saanich Inlet, British Columbia, Canada - SI_118_April2016_100_MG | ecosystem: Environmental > Aquatic > Marine > Inlet | place: Canada: British...
GCTTTAGTTACATAAAGAAGTCCTTTAACATTGCTATCAATCATTTTATCCCAATCTTCTATATTCCCATCCTGAATTTTGTCTAATCCATGGGCATTACCAGCATTATTGATAAGGATATCAATTTGCTTGAAATTATCCGGAATACTTTCAATGGATTTGGTTACCTGGATATTATCAGATACATCAAAACACAAGGATGTAACTGCAGTTAATTTAGATAAATCTTCTCTAATTTTTTCTAATTCTTCCGTTCTTCTTCCACAAATAATCAATTGCATTTTTGATGCAGCAAGTCTATAGGCAATAGCCTTTCCTATGCCACTAGTAGCTCCTGTTATTAAAACTGTTTTTGTCTCCATATTTGCTGTCTACAACTAATTTATCAAAGAAAATGTTAAAAATTGTGTTAAAATTGATTTTTTTAACCAATTATTCAGTCCATAAGTGACCTATAGAATAGGTTTTTGCCATACCACTTATAATAACTCTGTCATTATTATTTTCACAAAACAGAGTCCCTTTTCTTTTTGAAAGTTGCATTGCTATTAATTGATTCTTGCCTAATCTTTCAGACCAATATGGAATTAAAGAGCAATGTGATGATCCAGTCACGGGATCTTCTAGAACAGATGCTTGTGGAGTGAAATATCTAGATACAAAATCGACTTCATCACCTTTGGCAGTAACTATGACACCTCCAGGATCTAAATTAATTTTATTAAAAAATTTAATATCTATTTTGATATTTTTGATCTGCTCTTCAGAATCATAAACTAACATATAATCTCTTGATTTATACACATCTTTTGGTTGAATATTCAATGCATTTTTAATTTCTAAAGGCAATACAGATATTATAGGTTTTCTAGAAGGAAAATTAAGGTGATATATACCCTTCTGTACACAAACAGTCAAATCTCCACTCAATGTTTCAAATACTATCTTGTCATTTTTATAACTTAAAATGGATTTTAAACAATGAGCAGCAGCAAGAGTGGCATGACCACATAAATCCATTTCAATATCTGGAGTAAACCATCTTAAGTGTATTTTATTTTTATTATAAATAAAAAAAGCAGTTTCTGGCACAGCAGTTTCTTTAGCTATTTTTTGTAACAAATCATCTGACAACCAATTAGATAATGGAATAATACAAGCGGGACTTCCTTCAGAATTTTTTTCAGTAAAAGCATCAATCTGATAGAATTTAAGCTTCATTTATTTCTAATTTTAGGTAATAAATATTCTAAAAAAAATATCAATAAACATATAAAACCTATAGTCATTCTATAACCTTCTTCATCTGAAATACCCATATAATTATCACCTAAATGAGAAGTAGACATTATAATTCCACAAAACAATAAGAAATAAAAAAATATTTTTTTGACAATGGGTTTTAACATAGTTTCATTAAGTTATTAATTAAATATATTAAACAAAAAATAATTATTAATATTTTAAAATAAATCTTAATACAAACATTTATTATATTGCAAAAAAAAAATCATGAGAAAATTCGTATTAATATTTCTAATCATTCCATCTATTCTAATTGCACAAAACGATGTCAATGAAGTTGTTGTTATTAAATCAGATAAACAAATGGAAGAATTCACAAGTTCATTAGGACAAAATGAATTAAAAATTGATTTCTTAGATTTATTAATGTTCCCTGCATTAACTGTGGGATATGAAAAAACCAATAACTCATCTTCTGGTTTTGGAGCAACACTTTTTTTAAATTTAGGCAGTAGTGACGAAGATATCGGATCATACTATGATAATAAATTTGTAATAACACCTTATTACAGATTCTATTTTACAAAATCAGAAGATTTTGGAAGTAAGGGATTTTTTGCTGAAGTTTTTTCAAAATTTGCTTTTGGTAAATCATCTGGAAAAGACACTTTTTGGGAGGGCGGCTTCGGAGAAGAATACCCAATAAACAATTACTTTGATATAGCACCAGGCCTTGCTGTTGGTAATAAATGGATCAATAGAAAAGGTTTTACTTTTGAAATTTTATTTGGGTTAGGCAGAAATTTATTATATGATGAAGAAGATAATAACGGCCATAACGGCGGTAGAGGAACAATAGTTACAAGAGGAGGCTTTTCAATTGGTAAAAGATTTTAAGTCTATAAAATTAATTACAAGTGTTTTCGTATTGATCCCAATTTTTATCTGTTGAAGAATTTGGAAAATAGTAACAAGTTTGATTGCCATTTGAAAAGGAAAGATTTTTCCAAAAACCAGTTGGGATATGAACTCCAGTTGATCTAATAATATGATTTGATGCAAAAACCAAGTCTATTCGAACACTAATATTTCCTTCAGAAATAGACCAATCTCTTACTTGTTGTTCAAGTTGAGCCCACTCTCCCCTATTAAGATTGTCAATTTGCATTGCACAGTTTATAAATGAAAAGGTTTTATTTAAATTACCTTCGGAATCACTAAAAGTCGCAGCTGGAGCTAAATGACCTTTATCCCACTCATTTTTATAATAATCAGCATCATCTGAAGTTATAACACCAGGTTCCTTATAAAAATCTTTATTTCCACGGTCTACATTTTTTGATCTATTAGAAACTACATATTCTATCCAATTAGGCTGTTCATAAGTTTCATTATATGACACCTTATAAATACCTTTATCAATTATAACATTATCTCTAAGTCCTGAAAGGGAAACCTCTGACTCATTTTCACTACATGAAAAAAGTAATGTAAATGACAGTAATAAAATGAATTTTTTCAATTTTTAATATAAAATAAATAGTTTATTAAAGTTATTAAATTGCATTCAATTAAGTTTAAATGAAAAAATGGTTTGATAATATAGGTCCTGGACCATTAGTGGCTGCTGCATTTATCGGTCCGGGCACTGTCACTTTATGTAGTATCGCTGGGCTAGATTATGGATTCTCTCTTTTATGGGCTTTAGTTTTATCTGTATTTGCCACTATAGTTCTGCAAGAAATGTCAGCCAGATTAGGAATTATTTCTAAAAAAGGCCTTTCAGAAGTTATAAGAAATGAAATACATAATCCTATATTAAAAAAGGTAATTATAACTTTAATTCTCTCAGCAATTGTAATAGGAAATGCTGCTTATGAAGCTGGTAATATTAGTGGTGGAGTTTTAGGTTTAGAAGCTGTTTTTGGTGAAAATATTATAAACTTATATGATTTAAATATTAAACCTTATAGCATTCTTTTAGGAGCAATAGCTTTTGCCTTATTGTATGTAGGTAATTATAAAATAATTGAAAGATCACTTATATTCTTAGTAATTATAATGAGTGTTTCATTTATTGCAACAGCAATAATAACTAGGCCGGATTTAATGGATTTATTACATGGCCTACTTATTCCTAAATTTCCTAAAGGCAGTATTTTAATAGTAATCGGATTAATTGGAACAACTGTAGTCCCTTATAATCTTTTTCTTCATGCTTCACTTGTTAAAGAAAAGTGGCATAATGAAAGTGATTTAAAGTTTGCAAGGAACGATACAGTTATTGCTATTGCTCTAGGTGGGATTGTTTCTATGTGTATAGTTATATCTGCAGCTTCATTACAAATTGAAAGCATTAATAATGCAGCTGATTTAGCAAAAGGAATTGAACCGTTATTTGGAGCTAGTTCTAAATATATATTAGCTATAGGCTTGTTTTCAGCTGGAATAACTAGCGCAATAACTGCTCCATTAGCAGCTTCTTATGTTGCTGCCGGATGCTTAGGGTGGTCCATAAGTTTGAAAAGTAAAAAATTTAGATTTGTTTGGATGCTTATTTTATTGGCAGGTGTGATATCTTCTTCTTTAGGAATAAAATCTATAGAAATAATAAAATTTGCTCAAATTACTAATGGAATTCTACTTCCAATCATTGCGGGATTCTTAATTTGGATTGTAAATAAGGAATCTGTGTTAGGAAAATATATAAATTCAAAATGGCAAAATGTTACGGGATTAGCAATTCTATTGATAACTTTATTTCTTGGATTAAAGAGTCTTCTAAAAGTTTTTGAAATATTATAATGAAAGAAATACTACTAAATATTAATGCTGATGTTGGTGAAGGTATAGGGAATGAACACCTGCTATTTCCTTTAATTTCTTCATGTAATATAGCTTGTGGTGGACACACCGGTGATTCAGAAAGTATGTTGGCGATTGTGAAATTAGCAAAAAAACATAAATTAAAAATGGGTGCTCACCCTTCATTTCCAGATAAAAAAAATTTTGGTAGAAAAACAATTTCTATAAGTAAAGATAAACTGTTGAAGTCTTTAATTTATCAAATAGAATCGCTTAATCGTATATTAATTACAGAAAACTGTAGTCTCCATCATGTGAAACCTCATGGAGCACTTTACAATCTTGCAGCAAATGATAAAGAAACAGCTAAAATTATAGTTGATATAATGAAGAAAATTAATGTGAAACTATACGTTCCATACTCTTCATTAATTGCTGAAATTGCAAAAAAAGCAAATGTCCAAATTTATTATGAGTTGTTCTTAGATAGAAATTACAACTCTGATTTAACTTTGGTTTCTAGAAAAAATGATAATGCTTTAATTAAAGATTCTAATGTTATGTTTAAACATGCTTACAGTATTATAAACAATAAAACTATAATAAGTGTCGATCAGATTAAAGTGCCGGTTAAATATGACACCTTATGTATACATGGAGACAATCCCAATGCTATTAAATTACTTAAAGACCTATATCATAAATTCAATAAGCTTGGAATTAAGATTAATTAAACTTTGAAATCATTCGAATTAAAATATAAAAGTTTTGGAGAAAATTCTATTTTGATAGAATGGCCATCGATTATTGATGAAACTATTTTAAAAAACATATTATTATTTAAATCAGAAATTGAAAAAAAGATTTCTACAAACAATGTTTATTTAAAATCTTCGTATAATTCTCTGTTAATCACCTATCCTATCATTAACAATACACAAAACAAAGTTTTGGAATTGAAAAAAATTTATCAAGAAATTAATTTCATAAAAAAGCAAGTTTTTAATAAATGGGAAATACCCGTTTGCTACGATCTTAGTTTTGGAAGTGACTTAGGGTATTTAGAAAAGAGTCTATCTATCGATAAAAAAGAAATAATTTCTTTACACTCCAAAAAAGAATATAGAGTTTATAACATAGGATTTCTCCCTGGTTTTTTATATTTAGGTGGATTAGATAAAAAAATTCATCATCCACGTAAAAAAAATCCAAAATTTAATATTCCTAAAGGTTCAGTTGGAATTGGGGGGTCACAAACTGGTATTTACCCAAATGAAAGTCCAGGTGGATGGCATATTATAGGAAACTCACCAATTAATCTATTCGATTCAGAACAATCACCCCCTTGTTTTATTAAACCTGGTGATAAAGTATCCTTTATATCCATTTCTTTAAAAGAATATGAGCTACTTAAGATTCAAGTAGAATCAAAATTATATGTATTTAATAAAACCGTAACTAATGATTGAAGTTCTTAAATCTGGATTTTATTCAACAATTCAAGATCTAGGTAGATTTGGAAGTGAAAATTATGGAGTGCCTATTTCAGGATCTATGGACCAATTCTCATCTTCATTAGCAAATAAAATCTTAGGAAATAACGAAAATGATGCTGTAATGGAAATTACCATGACTGGTCCTATGTTAAGATTTCTGTTAAATACCAAAATTAGTATTACTGGAGCAAATATTAGTCCATCAATAAATGATCACCCAATTGATTTAAATAAAGTTATAAATGTGAAAAAGGGAGATGTATTATCTTTTGGCAAACTAATATTCGGAATACGATCTTATATAGGGGTTTCTGGAGGGTTTTTAACAAAAATAGTTATGAATAGTAGAAGTATGTATTCAAATATCACAAAAGCTTTCAGAATTAAAAATAAGGAGATAATTCAGGTTAGTTCAATGAAGAGTTTAACAAAAAATATAACTTTTACTGATATTGATTATATAGATCATTTTAAAAATAATAAAATTGAAGTTTTTGAGGGACCTGAATTTGAATGCTTATCTAAAATAGAAAAAGAAAATTTATTTAATAAAAGCTTTACTATTTCCAATTATAATAATAGAATGGCATATCAATTAGAAGATTCATTAAAGAACAATCTAAAGCCAATAATAACGTCATTAGTAATGCAGGGTACTGTTCAGTTAACTCCATTGGGAAAAATTATTATTTTAATGAGAGATAATCAAACATGTGGAGGTTATCCTAGAATTTTACAACTAAATGAAAATTCTATAAATAAACTATCCCAAAAACATGTGAATAATTATATCAAATTTGAATTAATTGATGCTTTAAAATAGCTTAATTAAAACATACTATTTGGATAGTTTTATAAATTTTAAATTTATAACTTGAAATCTAATTTAAAAAAAAATTTATGAAAAAATTTATTTTATTATTTAGTCTTATTGGGCTATTTGTTTCTTGTGAAGAAACCACAAAACATGTTTGTGAAGTTCCCTCAAATGGTTTTACATCAACTGAAGGAGAACAAGTAACAATGGGAAGTCAAGAATCTGTAGATGTATTTTTAAAGTTTGACAAAGCTTGGCAAGAAAGAGATTACGAAACTATTAAATCTTTAGTTTCAGAAGACGCTGAATTAACAAGTGAAAAAGGAGAAGTTCTTGTTGGTGCTCAAGCCTTTGCAGATTACATTGAAAAAGATTACCAGGAATCTGTTGTAAAAAATGGTCAAGAATGGGGATGGACAATCAATTATGCTTTCGCTGTTAAACCAACGAACTCAGAAAGAGGAGAATACGTAAACGCAAGATTTACTGGATCTTCTGGTGTTTATGAAGAGTGGTACCAAATTAAAGATGGAAAATTAATTTCATGGCACCAAACTAAAAGAAGTTTAACACAAACACCTACGGCTGAATAATGAAAAAAGAGACAACTATAGGCTCATAAAACCTCTTAACTATCTTATTGAAATCAAACCCTGCTTTGGCAGGGTTTTTTATTTAAAATGAAGTTTTGATATTTTACCATTTCCAGCTGCATAAGCTGTACAGTCATTTAAAAATCTTAATGTATAATACCCTTCATCACTTATGTGTTTCCAAGAATATCCTCCATCATTGGAAACATCTATTCCGTCGAAACCTACGGCAACCAAGGATTTACCTTTACTGTTTGGAAAATATTGAACACAGCTTCTATAACCTGGATTTTGATTATTGGCAATAGTTTTCCAAGTTTTTCCACTATCATTTGTAATAATCTTATTTGATATATTTTCTAAAGGTTTAGTATAATCTCCACCAATTGCAAAACCATTTTTGTTATCATAAAAATCAATACTAAAAATACCTTTAGTTGATTCTCCTTGAATTATAGGTGTTTCTATTATTTTCCAGCTTTTTCCAATATCCTCAGAATAATAGATTCTACTATTAATTCCTCCGCTAGCAATCCATGCTCTATTTCCAACTATAGAAATATTAGTGTCGCTAGCTGCAAAAAACCCTTCATTTGGGAGTCTTTTATTGAAAATGCTGCAATCTAATTTTTTCCAACTTTCTCCACCATCTCTAGTAATTAAAATACTGATGCAACCGTCCATAGAGTCTCCTACAACTAAACCTTCTTTATCATTCCAAAAATCCATAGAATCATAAAAAACCTTTTCATTCTCCTCTTTATAAACAACTTTTCCATTTTTAAAAAGCAATGCAGGATTTCCAATTGTAATGGTAAAAACATCCTGATTCACAATTGATAATGATCTAAAATTTGGATATAAAACTGAATCAATCTGAGAACTATACTGATCTACATTAATCAAATCAGGTTTATTTGTGTCAAAAGAATATATTTCTCCCTTAGAAGTTGCATTATAAACCTTTTTGTCTTGTATTTCAAGTGCCCTAATATTCAATGTAGAATCAAGCAAAATATGACTTATATCAACTTTTGAAAATGAAAGATTAATATCCGAAATAATGGTTTGACAACTTGTAAAGAAATAGACAGAAACAATTATTAAAAAAAAGTATTTAAAAAAAAATTTATAATACATATATTTTGAATTTGTATAATTAAATTTAAAGTAATTAAAGTTATATTTAATTTAAAACATAATTATGATGGTAAAAGATCTTAATAACAACGAATTAAAAAATGATAAAACGGTTAAACTAATTAAAGATTTGAGAGCATGAGGTATTTATTAATTATTATTTTATTATTTAACTATTCATGTAGTAATAATAAAAAAGTAAAAAAACCAAATATAATTTACATTTTGGCGGATGATTTAGGTTATGGAGATTTATCTGTTTATAATCAGAATTCTAAAATTTCAACCCCAAATATTAATAGTATTGGAAATCAAGGGATGATTTTCTCTGACATGCATTCGACTTCTTCAGTATGTACTCCCACAAGATATAGTATTTTAACTGGTGAATATGCATGGCGAACAAAATTAAAGGAAGGAGTATTGTGGAGTTATGGAGAACCTTTAATTCCAGAGAATAAAAAAACAGTTGGGTCTATGCTTAAAAAATTTGGATATACAACTAGTGTTATTGGAAAGTGGCATTTAGGTTTAGGTTGGGAAAAGAAAGTTGAAATTTCTGAATCAAATGCTGATATTAGTGATTCTGGTTTAATAAGGAATATTAATGAAAATATCATTGATTTTAGTAAAAACCCAACATTTGGACCACCTCAAAACGGATTTGATTATAGCTTTATTCTTCCATCATCACTTGACATTCCTCCTTACTTATATTTAGAAAACAATAAGTTTATAAAACCTGTGAATAACTATACTGATGGCAACAAACCAAATCATGATTCATCCGGAGCTTTTTGGAGAGCAGGTCCTATGGCAGAGGATTTTGAGATTGATCAAGTATTACCTACTTTTTTTGATAAATCAAAAGAATATATTAAAAGAGTTCAAAAAGAAGATAAACCTTTCTTTTTGTATTTACCTCTTCCTGGGCCCCATACACCATGGCTTCCACTTGACAGCTTTAGAAACACCTCCGAAGCAGGTGAATACGGAGACTTTGTAAAAATGATCGATTATCATGTAGGAGATTTATTAGATCATCTTAAATCACTGAATTTAGAGGAAAATACTATGGTGATTTTTACTAGTGATAATGGCCCTTATTGGTGGCCAGAATCCATTGAAAGATTTAATCACAAAGCTGCCTTAGAATTAAAGGGAATGAAAGGAGATATTTATGATGGTGGACATAGAATACCATTTATGGTTAAATACCCTGGCGTAGTAAAAGAAAAAAGTACAAATTCTGATGTTAATTCATTGGCCAGTTTAATGGGCACTTTAGGCGAAATGTTAGGAGAGAAATCTAATAATATAGGGATAGATAGTCATAGTTTTTACGATGCATTGATGAATGATAATTACAAAGCAGAACCCAAATCTATTATTCACCATTCTTCAAGGGGTTTCTTCTCGATTCGAAAAGGAAAATGGAAATTAATTGAAAATTTAGGGTCAGGAGGATTTTCAAAGCCAGTTTTTATTAAACCAAATCAAGGCGAGAATATATATAGTCTTTTTGATATGGATGAGGATATTTCTGAAATTAATAATTTATCAAATAAACATCCAGAAATAGTAAAGGATTTAATTACTGAAATGAATTCGATTAAAAAAAATCATTTCAATTAAATCCATAAATTAATAAAATATTAATTATATCGACGGAAACTCTTCTATAGGTTTTTTAGATTATATTATTCAGATTCTTAACGAACAATTTAATTTTTATGAAACTCAAAATCTCTCTACTAATATCTATATTTTTTATTAGCTCATGCGTTACTGTTGCAAAAAAGCCGAAAATTGCAATAGCTGGTCTAGCTATTGAATCTAGCACCTTCTCGCCAGCCTTTACTAATGAAGATGATTTTAAATCAAGAATTGGAGAAGATGTTTTTTCATATTACCCATTTTTACAAAAAGATTCAATTAATAGAAATCGAGCTAATTGGATTCCAACTTTAAGAGGACATGCTTTGCCTGGCGGAATAGTTACTAGAGAAGCTTATGAATCATTAGTTCAAAAGACTTTAATAATGCTAAAAGAGAATCTTCCATATGATGGATTGTTTTTTGACATTCATGGAGCTATGAGTGTTGTGGGACTTGATGATCCTGAAGGAGATTTTATAAAAAGAATTCGAGAAGTTATTGGTTATAAAACCATCATTTCAACTTCAATGGATTTACACGGAAATGTCTCATTTAACCTAACTAAAGAGACAGATTTAATTACATGCTATAGAATGGCTCCACACGAAGATGCAATTGAATCAAAAAAAAGAGCAGTAGAAAACTTACTAGACAGAATAGAAAATGGTAAAGGAAAGCCACTTTATAAAGCTAGAATAGAAATCCCAATTTTGCTGCCTGGAGAAAAAACTAGCACTAGAATAGAACCTGGCAAAAGTCTCTATGCTAAAGTTGAACCCACATCTAATAATGAAGGGGTTGTTGACGCTGCTATATGGATTGGATACGCCTGGGCAGATGAACCCAGAAATCATGCGGTTGTGGTTGTCACTGGTGATAATAAAAAATCAGTTAATAAGTCTGCTGAATACTTAGCAAAAAGTTTTTGGGAAGTCAGAGATCAGTTTGATTTTGTAGCACCTGTAGGAACTTTAGAAGAAAGTTTAGATTTAGCTTTAAAAAGTGATACTAGTCCTTTTATTATTAGCGACATGGGTGACAATCCAACAGCAGGAGGAGCGGGTGATGTAACATGGACATTAAATGAATTATTAAAAAGAAATGAATTTAAAAAATCTAACGGACCATCTTTAATATATGCTTCAATACCTGGGCCGAAACTAATTGAAAAAGCCGTAGAACTTGAAATTGGTTCTTACATAGAAGAATTCGTAGGCGCTGAAGTTGACAACCGTTATGCTCCCCCGGTTAAATTAAAAGGAATAATAAAGTCTATTAAATATGGTGATAAACATGCAGAAACCGAAGTAGTTGTAAAGTCAGGAAGCATATCTGTGATTGTAACAAAAAAAAGAAAGCCTTATCACTATGAAAAAGACTTTACAGATTTAGGCTTAAACCCACGTCAGTCTGATATTGTAATGGTTAAAATAGGATACTTAGTCCCTGAATTGTATAATATCAATAAAGGTTGGATAATGGCTCTAACTCCTGGTGGAGTTGACCAAGATCTTTACAGATTAGAATATAAAAGAATTAAAAGACCCATGTTTCCTATAGACGATTTTTTAAAAACACCCGATTTAAGCTCTCAATTAGTTCCTGTTTCAAATTAAATTATTTATTTTTTTTCAAAAACAGTAAACAGAAATTCCTGAAAAGTATCAAAAGGTGTTGGATGAATTGAAATCCGATGGTTTAAAAGAATAAAGTGTTTTTTAAAAATCTCATTAATAGAAGAAGAGTTATATCTTGAGATTTCAAGCCCGCTACACTTTAATGGGCCATTACTAGAAAAGGTTCCTAAAATTATTTTACCCTTACTATTTAAACTCGAATTAGCTAATTCTACATAATTATTAATTTGTGAAGAATCTTTTAAAAAATGAAATGCAGCCCTGTCATGCCATAAGTCGTATTTATTATTACTTACAAAATCATTAATATCTGAAACAATCCAATTAATTTTCTCTGATTTTTCTCCCAATCTATTTTTTGCTTTTTCAATAGATTTTTTAGAAATATCTAAAACATCAATATTATTAAATCCTAAATCAAGCAAATTGTCAACTAATCGACTCTCCCCTGCCCCAACATCAATAATTTTTGAATCCAAATTTAAATTCAAACTTTTAATATGATCTAAAGAAGTTTTAGGAATTTTCTGATACCAACTAACCTCATTTTCATTCTTATTATAATAAACATTATCCCAATGAAGTTTCATTTTATTTTCTGCCATAATTAAAAATATAAATAAAAAAGCAGTAATATCAGTTAATTTAAACTAAATTCGCAAAAAATTTAATAAATATTATATTATGAAAAATGGAATTGTAAAATTCTTCAACGGATCAAAAGGTTATGGTTTTATCAAAGAAGACGGTGTTGAGAAAGATCATTTTGTTCACGTTTCAGGACTAATTGACAGAATCGATGAAAACGATAAAGTTGAGTTTGAACTAGAAGAAGGCCCAAAAGGATTAAGTGCTATCAACGTTAAAAAAATAGACTAATTTTTTTAAGAAGCACCGGTTTAGTTAATATACTCTAAAGATAGAGTTGAATTAACAAAAGTGTACGACTATTTTCCATATTATGGTAAATAGTCGTTTTTTTTTATATGAGTTTCAAGCTATTTTTTAACTGTTTCTACTTTCTTTGTAACAAGATATATTCCTAGAAAAATTAAAAGCATTCCTAAAACATTTATAAAAGTTAAAGTATCATTTTTTGTTCCAATTGCATAAACAATTCCAACAATAGGCTGTAAATAGATAAAAGAGCTAACTGATGATGCTGTTAAATTTTTTAAAGCAAAAGCATTTAATAGATATGTAAAAAAAGTAGTTCCTAAAACAACATATATCATCGGAAGAATAGCATCATATAAAGGAAGAGTATTCCAACTAACATTTAAAAATTCACTATAAGTGACTGGAAGGTTTATTAAAAACCCTATAGTAAACAGCCATTTTAGTAAAGTAATTAAATCATACTTTGCAATCATAGGTCTTATTAAAATAAGATACAATCCGTATGTAGCAGAATTCAAAATAAACAAAGAATTTCCTAAAGGAATATTAGGAGCATTTAGTCCAGTTTTTGTAGTATATAAAATCAGTGTTATTGCACCAATAAAACCAGATATTATTCCTAAGGCTTTCATTGCTCTTATTTTTTCTTTTAAAATTATAGCAGAAAAAATAAAAACTAAAATAGGAGCTATAGTAATTAAAATGGAACTATTTACAGGTGTTGACAACTCTAATCCTTTAAAGAAAGAAAGCATATTTATAACCATTCCCAAAAAAGAACATAAAACTATTCTAGGCCAATCCTTTTTTTCAATTGAACTGCCTTTATAAAATAAACTTAAAGTCCAAAATAATATTGAAGCACCTAACACTCTTAAAAGTATAAAGCCAAACGGCTCAATGTAAGTAGGCATAACATTTTTTGCAATAGTATGATTAAAACCATAAATAAGAGTTGCTCCAAACGCAGCTAAAAAACCTAAACTTCTTTTATTCAAATTTTTTTAGTTTTACATTTTAAAAA
>Ga0233427_10003656_pt1 | contig 13312 bp, 9 predicted proteins | sample SI_118_April2016_5_FD_179885 | JGI IMG/M metagenome (GOLD analysis project Ga0233427, IMG submission 179885) | Seawater microbial communities from Saanich Inlet, British Columbia, Canada - SI_118_April2016_100_MG | ecosystem: Environmental > Aquatic > Marine > Inlet | place: Canada: British...
GTTTTGAGTCGCCACAGTGTCATCGATGGCGGCAATTGGTCTAGCGTCAGAGTTCGCTAAACCAAGCTGTGCGTATGTCGCGCTTGCAACGCCGCCGAGTTCACTTACAGCTGAACCAACACTGGTATGCGGAGAGTAAGAGCCCACGTCACCAGCGGCACGCGTAGACCAATTAGCTTGTGATAATGCCTGGCGTAAGCCATTAACAATACGACCAAACACCATGCGTTCATCACGAAAGCGCACCTCAGTTTTTTGCGGATGGACATTAACGTCAATGCTTTCAGGCGACATGCTCAACGCCAAAAAGAGTGTCGGGTAATAGCCATGCGGCACGAACTCTTTAACGCCTTCGCGAACCGCACGAAGCAAGCGTGGATCACGCACCCATCTTCCGTTAAGGAACATGTGGACATTGCGGGCATTCCGACGCGCTGATTCTGGAGGCCCCACACGCGCACTTAACTGAATATGCTCGGACGGCATCTCTACAGCAATCATATTGGCACTCAGCTGTTTACCGTAAACAACCGCACATCTAGCTTCGAGGTCGTCACTAGAGTTAACATGAAACACACTTTTGCCGTCGTGTTGCACGCTGAAGCCGACACCTAAATGCACCAACGCCAAACGCTCAACCCAGGCGATTGAATGGCTTGCTTCAGTTGATGGGCGCTTTAGAAATTTACGTCGAGCGGGAAGTTCTGAAAATAGATCGCAAACAACAATACGGGTACCACGCGCGCCAGCGGCGTCTTGAACAGCGGATTGCGTTCCGAAGTCAACGCCAATGCTTGCGGCACGCTCTGCATCACGCGGCCAAGAAGTTATTTCAAGGCGCGACACGGAAGCGATAGAGGCCAAAGCCTCGCCCCGAAAGCCAAGCGAAGCAATGGCTTGCAAATCAGCAGCATCACTCAACTTCGAAGTTGCATGGGAAGACAGGGCCAAGTGCAACTCATCAGAAGCTATGCCACATCCATCATCACGCACTTCGATACGCCTAATTCCGCCTTCTTCGAGAATAACATCTATGTTCGTCGCGCCTGCATCAAGGGAATTTTCGACCAGCTCTTTTACCACGGAGGCCGGACGCTCAACAACCTCGCCAGCGGCAATTTGGTCGACGACTATTCGTGGCAATTGACGAATCACACTCATTACTTTTTCCTCAAGACACTAAACACAAACACTTCAATGACCTTCGCCGCGTCACGCCACCCTTCAATTTTCAATCTCTTCTCTGCATCTATTGCTGCAGTGCGAATGCAATCTAGATGTGCCGCATCGCAAGTGACAAGGCGCTTTTGCATTTTAGAAATAACCGGTTTACTAGGACGGCTACCCGCTGCTTTTATTGCCTTCTCAATGTTTGGCGTATGCGCCATAAACTCGATAATGGAAGATGTTTTAGCCAACTCACTATTAACAGCCGACATCAACAAGGCATAGGCGTCACGCATTGACACGCGCTTACCACCCCACGCTCGTAACCCTTGGCGCGCCATCTTGGTTAGCAAACGCAAGGCACTAACGGAGTCGCCGCACAACACAGCATCAGCAAAATCAAACGCCGAGCCCTCTGCCGAATGCGAGGCCACTTCACGCACGTCTTCTTCGCCGACATTGCTTAAACCAAGCAAGGAGAAATGATTAATAGCTTGCAGTAAGTCAGATGGACGTGAGCCTGCCAAAGAGACTAGAGCGCCGGCAGCGCCACGTTGCATAGTTATATTTTGCAAACGAGCTTCAGTGGAAACGAACTGTGCTGCTTCAGAAGCATCAGGCTCTGGACGCCACGGTGGTGGATCGCTGTATAGAGTGCGAAATCGCAGTTTTTTTACTGCTTTACTACGAGAGGCCATCAACGCCTTAACTCCTTTAGCGCTTGAAGCGCCGGTGTGAACAATCATCCACTCTGGCCCGGCGCTGCTAGCTGCGACTTCGAGCAGACGTTCACTCAGGCGTGGGTATTTTGTTAGCGCCTTAGCAGCTCTTGAAAAAATCAACACTTGGCGAGTAGCAAAAAGCGAGGGAGAGTTTAAAAAACCATCGAGGCTAGCGGCATCAAAGTCAGGTGATGCACCATCAACGTCCAAAAAATCTATTTCCTCTTGGCTGCTCGCGTAGTCACGCGCAGCAGCAGTAACTTGCTCACCGAACCAAATTTCTTCTTCACCCTGAGGTGGCAAAATGGCAAGCAATTTAGGTATGTCTCCGGCACGAGCATTCTCACACCACTGGCGATATTCAGTGCCAGGGTCAAGTTGCTTAGGGCGGGCTGTAGCCATAGCTATAGAATAAAATCGCCGCCTAACTAATGTCGGCAACTAGGCTCACAAAATACACAATTGGCACCCAAGAGTTCACTTTAAAAAACGCCAAAGGGATTTTTTTGGCACCGTAATAATGAACGATAGACCATTCAACTAGCAACAGAATTGCGATAGCCCGAATGCCGAGCCATTGGTACCGTCCTGTATCAATAATCGTGCTGCAATAGAACCAGACGGCAACCGCAAGAACGAATAACACTGCTGCCAATATCTTGGTGACCCTGACGCCAAAACGCGCCGGGACAGAGAATGTACCTTGTTGTTGATCGTGCTCGATATCTTGAATGGCATACAGTAAGTCAAATCCGGCGACCCATGCTGAAACGCCAAGTCCAATAAATAGCGGTACGTACCACTCGCCATCGAAGGATTTATTCACTGCCAGCCATGCTGCTGCTGGGGCTAGTCCTAGAGAAACACCAAGGCCAAGATGACACAAATAGGAAAACCTTTTCAAGTGAGAGTACCCGAAAAGCACGATTAAGCATGGCAATGCCAGCACCATACAAATTGGGGCAAGCAAATATGCTGTGAATAGAAAGGCCGCACTGCACCCCACCGTAAACTTTATCGCATAGGGCAAAGGCAGTGCTCCGCTGACCAATTCTCTATCTGCCGTTCTTGTGTTGCTAGCATCATGATGGCGATCGTGAATTCTGTTGTAGGTCATCGCGGCTGAACGAGCAAAGACTGCGGCTAGAACTAATAACAGCAAGTCGTACAAAGGAGGCGTACCCTTTGCCGCGACCCAGGCGCCAGACAATGCAAACGGCAAAGCAAAAATGCTATGCTCGAATTTAATCATCTTGAGCGTTTTCGCTAACCGACTAATCATTCGGAGCTCCGTTCCATGCCGGAACGCTAGATTGCTCTACATCGCAAACGCCAAGAATTTTTGAACACAATTGATCAACCAAATCATTAATGCTTTGTGGCTTGAGGTAAAAACCCGGACAAGCCGGCAAAATTGTTGCCCCCGCCCATGCAAGACGTGACATATGGTCAATATGCGTGCGCGACAAAGGCGTTTCGCGTGGCACCACAATTAATTTCCGTTGTTCCTTTAAGGCAACTTGTGCACAACGCTCTATCAAGTTCTCGGCACTACCATTGCTAATGCCAGCCAAAGTTGACAAAGAACATGGTAGAACAATTACCGCCTCACCCAAGCCACTACCAGAAGCTGGGCGCGCGCCGATATCAGTATGAGACAACAGACTTACAAGTTCCTGCTGAGATGAGTCAGGCAACAAAACAGAGATGTCCTCTTTCAGTTCAATGCTACACTCTTCTAATAATACTCGGCGGGCAGCTGGTGAATAAATAAGGTCAACGGCCACGCCTGCTTCAGTCAACATTTGCAGGCAGCGAACAGCGTAGATGGCACCACTAGCCCCGCTAACGGCGAGAACAATACGGCGAGTGGCGACAGTGTTACTCATCAGGCGAATTTTAACAGCAAGATAGCATCATAGGATGCATGAGCGTACACACACACTGCAAGTCCTCTAAACCAGAACAGCAAGCCGAAAGCAATGCCAGCCAAGCTGCGATATACCAGCGGTCCGGCTTCTAAAGCAGCGCTATCTCCGGTGGCGCCGTGAGCTGCGGCAAAAAGCACTGCAGAAACGGCTAATGCCAAAACCAATCCGAGCTTGCGCGCAACGCTGTCACTAAAGAAATTAACTAGCAGGCCACGCAAGACTATTGCTCCACCCCCAAATAATAAAACTCTAAATAACAGCTCTTCGTAGAGTCCGGCTCCTGCTGCTATTGCCAATTTAGCATGCACGCTTAACCCCTCAGAAATCGAATGCGCAACAAGAGGAAGGAGTTTTACATCGATAATGTCTTTCAGCCAGCTCAATACTGGTCCGAGAACTACTGCCCAAAACAATGCTTCAGCGAACATCAACGCAATGCCGCCTCGCCACGCCAGTTGCAAATTTCGAATACGACCTATCGACCACAAAACAGAAACCAATAAGCAGAGAGAAACTGCCCACAGCGAGTAAGGCTGCCACTGCTCAAAAAAAACTTCTACCATCGACACCGCTTCTAGTTGAGCCACTGAGTAACCACTCAGATGCAATAAAGCCAAAGGCAGCAACATCAAAAAACTGACTGCCGGATCTCGGCGGTATGATTCAGAAAGAGTATTCACTAGGATTTTTTAACGGCTACAAACAAGCGGGCAACGCCTCCGGTGAGAGGAGTGTCGCTACGCAATTGTAGCTCGTTAGACACTAATAATTTAGCAAAGGCAGGTGCCGAATAAAACTCGTCAACACTCTGCGGCAAATAAGTATAGGCTCCTGTGCGCCCCGCACTAACAATAGAAGCAATAATCGGTAGTACTCGTAAAAAATAAAGCCTAAAGAAGAAACGCCAAACCGGATTTTTAATCGGGAAAAATTCAAGAATCACCAATCGGCCATTGTTGGTTAGCACTCGGCGACACTCTTGAATCGCTAAAGAAACATTCTCAACATTACGGATACCAAAGGCGATACTGACGACATCAAAACTGCCATCGCTAAAAGGCAATGCCTGCGCATCCGCCTCTACCCACTCAACATCAACATTACTCTTAGCTGCCTTCGCAGGTGCTTTCGCTAACATCTCTGGAGTGAAATCGGCACCCGTAGTTAGGCAACCAATTTTGGCATACTCAATTGCTAAATCTCCGGTACCGCAACAAAGGTCTAATACTCTGACATTTTCAATGCAGTCAGATGCGGCCACAGCTTTTCGCCGCCATAAGCGATCGACGCCAAAGCTTAAAAAGCTATTTAAAAAGTCGTAGCGCTCGGCAATATCACCAAACATCGACTGCACTTGCTTCCCTGGAGGAGCTCCCATTCGATGATCGTGTTACCGAGTGCTAATTCTACCTCAGATTACTGGCGCCAGTAATGAGACAATATTGTCACACCTTCAGCGCGAATTGGCGTAGTTGCTGCTGTGCCAGCAGTGATGTTTAGCACATCGATGAAACCAGCAGATGACGCCGCAAACAGGAATCGCGGGGTAGACACAGGCACAGGGCCTGGACGCGAAAGAGCCTTTGAGCTATGAGGAACTATATCTTGGCCGGCGTAAATTGAGTAAGTCGTAGAGATTGCTCCGAAGTTATTGAGGTCGTCAATCGCCAAGTCGAGAATTGATGACGATGAGAATACATTCTTGTATTGCTTTATCACCATCCATATTTTATCACGGCGGTTAGGGTCGAGGCCAAAGCCGGGGGGAACACGAATTGTTACCGGCCCCGAAGGCGCTGAATCTAACCAAACATCGTCAATGATTGCACCTTCTGGTGTAGAGTATGCAACGAACACTGAGTGCTTAGAAGAACCAGGGTTAATCAAAATAGCACTTGGGTTGTTGAAGCCAGTACGGCCATTATCCAGTGTTGGTGAGCCGATGAATTCGTCAAAACCGATGCCTTGCAGGCCGTCTGGCCCGGACTCGAAAATCTTCATGTCACCATTTTGCTGTAACACATAAGCGTAGTAAAGACCCGTGTTATAAACAGATGAACTACGGTCAGTCGCTGCAACCAGCTTTGCATTTTGAACACCATTCACAATCTTACGAACTTCAAGCCCGTTACCAGCAATAATCGCCATAGAATCTGAACGATCACAGATAGCTATTACATCTTCGCCTTGCCCTTGCCAGACCAACTCGGTTGGACCTAATGCCCGGCGATTGTTGTCATCAACTAGGCTAACGACCTTAATTACTTCAAGGAAAGTAGGCGAAAACGGGTCTGCATCAATAAAGGTAACAGTTGAAGCACTGTTATTTGAAACAGCCAAGATATTCATATCAGGAGAAATTGCCAAGTCGCGTGGACTAACGACAGGTATCTTCTTTATCACACTCATGCGGTTTGAGTTCACGACAACGATTGCTGAATTAGTTTCATCTAGCAAGAACAAGAAGTGACCGATTTGTTGGCGCAGAACAAATGTTGGGCAGCTAGCCGCGGCAGGGGCAGGCCCCCAGAAGCCGCCGTAGTTAATCGACTCGGTCAATAGTCCGGACGGAGCAAGACCAGTCTCCGGGTTACCAAAAGCATTTCCTGGCGCAAGCGCACTAGTAATAGTGCCCTGCTGGGTGGGCTCGTCTGCTTGAATCAATGGAGAGTAACAAGACGGAGACAACTGCAAACGAGGCGGGTTTGGATGCGGCGCATTCGAAATATTATTGCCACGCCCTCCTTGAGTGCTGAGCGGAGTTGTTTGATACGCCAAGCTTGCGCAGTTGTTTTGACCGCCTGAGATACATTCGTAGTTGTTGTACGCTAAGTCAAGAGGATGGCCAACCATAATGTCAGAGATAGACCCCATCATTGTCGAGTCTGTCAAAGATGTACTAAGGTTAGTGTTTTGCGTTAAAGTGAACACACCACGTGAACCACCAGCTAGTGTTGTAGTGTTAGCAGTTAACGGTGGGAAGATGCCTTGCAGTGCGAGATTCGGGTTGAACGGGAACTTCGAGATGTCGCCAGACGCTGGGTTGTTTTCTGAGTCATACGTGACGTTGTACTCTGTGCGTATAAAGTCGTGAGTTGGATCTCCGGTACCTTGGCCAAAGCCATCGAGGTCTAGAACCTTCATACCCTGGCTTGATGCAATCATAATTGCACCAGGCATAATCGGGGCATTAACGAGTCCTGGGCAATCAGAACCAATTGCAAAGCCAATAACAGATGAGCCAATTGAAGCTGAATCTTGATTGCCAAATAAATCTTCAGCAGACTTGTGCCAGTATGTAATCTTTGCTTGAGATTGGGCGCCGAACGGATCTTGCCCCGGGAACGGAACAACAGGCGCTACTAAAAACTCGGTAAAATTAAATGGGCTAATTGGGCTAACCGTGTAAGCCATCGAGATCGTAGTTCCTGGAAGCGGATCACCTTGAGGGACTGGTGGATAGAACTCAACCGAGAATTCGCTCGAAATCGATGGTGGGAATGCACTAGGAATTGGGCCAACAGTGTGCGGTTGGCAAGCCTCGTCAAATGACCAGTACATCTCTTCGTCACATGGAACATCAATGTCAAGATCTTGAGGGCTAGTAACAATGCGTCCGCCTGGGCCGTCAAGCAGTGGTAGAGGTGCTCCACCATCGTCGCCTGCTACTGCAGAGGTTGCGATACCACCATTTTCAAGGTAAAAACCACGACTTGAGCGCACTCCACCTTCTACAACACCAAGCTCGGTGCCCTTGATGACTACACGGATAACTTTGTTAGCCGGAAATGTCTCGTAGGTTGTCAAATCATTGTCTGAATCAACAACGTACATGAAAGTGTTTTTTGAAATGTAGCTACCTGCGCTGACGAATGCTCCGTTTGGCACACCGCTTGCTGCGTCAGAGGTGCCTGGGAATCCAATGCCCGGACTGACTGCTACATCATCCCGCAAAAAAGTTAGAGCACTAACGGCTGAATAACCATTTGAAGTTACCCAACGTTCGCGAGTAGGACCTGAGCCATAGTATGTAACGCCATTGATAAACGCGCGGCCATCGACAGGCGCACTTTCACCAGTTACCTTGTCATACGCGACAACAGTAATTGCGCCAGTCAAACCGTTGTTAGCAAGACCAGAAGCAGATGGATCGAGCACAGAGGTTTCGTCAATGTCACCTGTAAAACTAACAACAACAAAATGGTTGCCAAAAGCATTAGCTGGGTTGATTGCCTCGGACGGCCAAGCTACTGGTGGCAATACTGGGTTCAACGATGTTGGAGGATTGTTGTATAAATCGTCTAATGATCTAATCTCAATAAGCTGCGCAGTTGGCCCGCCAGTGACTTCATCAGCAATTGGGATTACATATGGAAGGATACGGCCGAAACCATTAGTTACTTCGGTAAGCGCCATCACCGGAGCTGTACTAGTACCACCAGCGCCACTATCTTCTGATTTAAAACATGACACAGCGGAAGCAACTACGGCTACCGCCAAGACTTTGGTTATTTGACTTGAATTCATCTGATTGTTTATTTTTGCCTAAGGGCGTCTCAGCTACTTAGGGCAATTATCATGCCATGTTTTCGCCTCTGTGACAAACAATTTAGCACATGAAACTTATATTTTTCGCACGATAGCGTGCGATTCCGCACACTTGCCCTAGAAATCAGGGGGCGGATTAGGCAAAATCTAGGCATGGGTCAAGAATCCGCCTTCTCTCCTGGCATAAGTGCTGTCACTGAGAGTGAATACGAACGCACTTTAAGTCCAAAGAATTTTGATGATTTCCTCGGGCAAAAAGAGCTTTTAACCCCCTTAAAGCTCATGATTCAGGCTTGCCAACAGCGCAATGAAGTCTTGGAACATTTACTTTTCACGGGCCAGCCAGGTCTCGGGAAGACGTCTCTCGCGCTTGCCCTCGGAAATGAAATAAAGCGGCCGCTAAAAATTATTTCTGGCCCTGCCCTTAACCGCGCCAAAGATTTGGTCGGTATTTTGAGCCAACTTGAAGAAGGATCCATTCTATTCATTGACGAGATTCATCGGATGAGTGTCGAAATTGAAGAATATCTCTACGGAGCTATGGATCGCTTTCAAATTGAATGGACCTTCGACAGTGGCGAACATGCGCGGTTGCTAAAGCTTGACATTAAGCCCTTCACTTTAGTTGGCGCCACGACTCGCCAGGCCTTACTTAGTCCACCATTCCGTTCACGGTTCGGACACCGCCTTTCATTTCAGCCATACTCTTCTGCTGCCATAGGCGAAATTCTTTTCCGCTCCGCAGGTCTTCTTAGGGTTAAGCTTGAACAAGACGCTGCCGCCCTACTTGCACAGTTTTCGCGTGGCACTCCACGTATTGCCAATCGCTTGTTGCGACGCGCGCGTGACCTTGCCCAACTTAAATTTGATTCGACAATCTGTATTGAGTGCTGCAAGCAAACGCTTAGCATGCTCAATATTGACAGCAACGGGCTAGAAGATGTTGACCGCAAAGTATTGCTTGCCTTGGCAAACTCTGACAGCGAGCGCCCGCTTGGGTTAAAAAATCTTAGTGTCGCTGCCAACGAGGAAGAAGATACCTTAGCCGAAGTAGTTGAGCCGTGGTTAATCCGTAAGGGTTTTATGCAGCGTACTCCACAAGGCCGTATTCTTACGGAAGCTGGTAGGCGAGCCTTAGAATTGACTGAGGCTAATGACTAAGATTCAGGCTCTATCTTTTGTAGCGGTATTTAGTGTATTAATTATTTTACTGGCTCAGGTATTTACTACTGCAGAAGTCCCCCCAAATGTAATCAATCCTCAGGTGGTTGTGCGCCTTCAAGAAATTAAAGTTGGCGAATCATTAGCCCTGGAAATAAGCGGTCGCTGGCAACTTTATGATTCTCGTGATGACTCAATGCTTGTCGAACGCGACAATTTCCAGGGAAATCTATCATGTGACTTAACCGGGCCCAAGCTCGGCTCCTATGCGGCAAACCGAGATGCTGTTTATTTAAAGTGCAATGGTGACAGCGCTCTACGCATCAACTATTTCAGTTACCCCGGCGACCTCCTAATTGAAGTCGAGCGCGATGATCTGCGTCAAGCGAAGAGCATGTACTTGTCTTTGCGCATCGAGCTTGAAGACTACGTCCTTGGAGTGATTTGTGGTGAGATGCCTTCGCAAACTCCGCAGATTAGTGCTGCACTCGAAGCGCAGGCTATTGCAGCGAGAACTTACGCCATTTGGAAGATTAAGCAAAAAAAATATTTGCGAGGTGATTCGCGAGATCAAGTTTATCTCGGCAGTGACCACCACACCCAAAATGCACGCGACGCAATTGCCAAGACATCTGGTTTAGTATTAAGCGAAAAGGGCCGGGTACTCTCAAGTTTTTTTCATCGCAATTGTGGTGGTGGTTGCTCAAATGCATACCGAGCTGAATTCAGCAAAACTGACCTTGTGGCATTGAGCGGCAGTGCTGACCCGCAGTGTGATGATGTTTATCAACGCTGGCAACGCACGGTTAGCGCTTCTACTCTCGACAAACTTGCTAGAGAGTTTCGCATCGGAAAGACTTTAACGGCGATAAACACTATCGAAAAAGATAAATACCAACGCCGTCTGCAAATAAGGATTCAAGGTGACACAGGGCACTACGACTTAACTGGCGAATTTTTGCGTGCGCGGTTCGACTTACCATCGATGATTTGGCACGGATTAATTATTAACCCGGACGGCTCAATCACCGTTACTGGCTCTGGCTACGGCCACGGTATCGGATTTTGTCAAGATGGTGCAATGCGCAAGGCGAAACAAGGATTAGACTATGCGACCATTCTGCAACACTACTACCCTAACGCAAATGTTACGGTTTTAACTGCAGATTTGTTTAAACAATGAGTTTCCATTTTGACCTTCATCAAGGCGAGGCGAGCGGCCCACGCCTCGGCACCTTGCATACGCCCCATGGTGATGTTTCAACTCCGCAATTCATGCCGGTCGCAACGCGTGGTTTATTGCGCGGTCCATGGCCACACACAATGAAGCCAATGGGTGTAGAAATGATGCTCGCCAACAGCTTTCATTTATTCGCGCGCCCCGGAACAGAAACAATAACCAAGCTTGGTGGCTTGCATAAAGCAATGGGCTGGGACGGACCAATACTGACAGATTCTGGAGGCTTCCAAGCTTTTTCCTTAGCTACTGCCAAGGTAACTAATAAAGGCGTAAAAATGCACCATCCCGTTGACGGCTCATACGTCGACTGGACTCCCAAACTAGCATTCGAAGTGCAGCAGTCTCTAGGTCCTGATATCGCGATGTTACTTGATGAATGCCCCGCTGATCCGCGCGATCGAAATTCAGTTAGCACCGCCGTAAAACGCACCCTTGATTGGGCAAAGCTTCAACGTGCCATGCACGACAAACGCGGCGGGGTTGATAGTGGTCAAGCGCAGTTTGGCATCGTGCAAGGCGGAGTCTTCGAAGACCTGCGCCAAGAGTGTGCCAGTCAACTGGTTGATCTAGATTTTGACGGCTACGCGATAGGCGGTGTTTCCGTGGGCGAAGGTCACCGCGCAATGATGGACGGCGTCCGCTTCTCGACGGGGTTATTGCCTAATGAAAAAGTTCGCTACTTGATGGGTGTTGGCACACCACTTGACCTCATCGAATCAGTTGCCCGCGGCATCGATATTTTTGATTGTGTTTACCCTACACGTTCGGGAAGATATGGTTCTTTTATGACCGACGAAGGAATGCAGCATATTCACAATGCCCGCTTTGCAGATGACACTCGCCCGTTGATGGAAGGCTGTGAATGTGATGCTTGTTTATCAGGTGTGCCCCGCGGTATGCTCCGGGCCACCTTAAAGGAGCGAGAGATTGTTGCTGCGTCGATGTTGGCTCATCACAACCTGCATTACTTAATTAAATTAATGGAGCGCGTGCGTTTGGCAATTGCTGATGATAGCTTCGAGCAATTACGCGCTAAAATTGTTGCCGCCTATCCGGTAAAAAGTTAGCCTGTAGATTTAACGGCGGCGATTGACTTAACGGTTGTCATCGATACCGCAAGGCCGATAAGCACTAATACGCTCGCTAAGGCAAACAACAGCCACTGCTGCTGATCGTAGAAGTTTATTAGTTTTACACTGAGTCCAAACATTGTCATGGCTATCATGAATACGGCAGGAATAGCTAACGGCCAAACTGTTCGGTTATGCTGTTTCAAATAGGCTGTGGCGGTGAGCAAGGCAAGACCAGCTATAAGCTGATTGGTAGCGCCGAATAAAGTCCAGAGGGTGAGGCCGGCGGCTTTACCATCAATTTTATAAAAAGCGAAGAAACAAATAAATGCACAAGCCACAGCTGTAGCGAGGTAGCGATTACTAAGACCTAATTCTTCTAGATTAAAGCGTAACAAGCGCGTTGCAGAATCTAAGGTTGTAAGCGCGAATGACACCACAACCATTGCGACTAGCGTCACAGCCAGCTCAGTCGGTACGCCGAGTTCGGCGATAAAGGAAGCTGAGCCATGAATAAATACGCCCAACTTAGCAGCAAGGCTATCAGCCACGGCTGCCCAATTCACATATAGTTTGGCCCATGCAGTGCTACTGCCAAGTGTTGTGGTGCAGGCGAGAACTGCAATTAACCCCAACAAGGACTCGGCAATCATTCCGCCGTAACCGATTGGCCGCGCGTGAACTTCGTTGTCGAGTTGGCGTGCTGAAGTGCCGCTGGCGACAAGTGAGTGAAAGCCGCTAGCCGCCCCACAAGCGATAGTGATAAAAACAAAAGGCAAAATTGGAGGGGCTCCGACCGGATTGGCATTAAATGCCGGCGCATCGAAACTTGGCGACTGAATAAAAAACCCGCCATACATTAATATTAAACCGAGTACCAACAGCAATGAATTTAAAAAGTCGCGAGCTTGTAGCAGCAACCAAACCGGCATGACACTTGCGACAAAAGCATATCCCATTAGCATCCATATCCATTGAGTTGTACTTGGCCACTGTTCAACACTAAATCCCATTGTCGGAATTTTAAAGGCTAAGGCAATAAGTAATAGCAGTGTGCCGAAGCCAGCGACCGTCACCCAGAGGAGCGGCGCCTGCTTACGTTTAAGCAGCCATCCACATATCAAGGCGATGCCTATGAGTCCGATAGATGGCATCACTACTTCGGGAAAACTTGTTTGGCTGGCGCTTAGTTTTTGCGGGTTGAAGTCTGCCCCCCAGCTGAATAGCAACGAAATGATGAAGACAAATACGCCCATTGCCAAAGACACACCAAAAGTGATTAACAACAGAAACAGAAGTTTGGCTTGCTTACCTAAAATGTCTTCGCATAGTGCTCCGATTGATTTTCCTTGATGGCGAACTGATAAAACCAAAGCGGAAAAATCGTGAACACAGCCAATAAAGATTGAACCGCAAACCAACCATAGCAAAGCGGGAAGCCATCCCCAGAAAACTGCTACTGCAGGGCCGAGC
>Ga0233427_10003667_pt1 | contig 13280 bp, 11 predicted proteins | sample SI_118_April2016_5_FD_179885 | JGI IMG/M metagenome (GOLD analysis project Ga0233427, IMG submission 179885) | Seawater microbial communities from Saanich Inlet, British Columbia, Canada - SI_118_April2016_100_MG | ecosystem: Environmental > Aquatic > Marine > Inlet | place: Canada: British...
TGATAGCTGCAAAGTACACAGAGGGTGAAATAGTGCCTAAGATTTCTGACCCTATGTGGCAAAGCAGTGACGATAGTCCTAAGATTGTTGATAGATCTGAAGATAAGAAAGATCATCCAAGGAAGAATTATATTGCTCTTGCGGGACAGATCACACGTGGAGAACGTAACTTTGATATTAAATCAGACAACCTGTGGGTGTCTGCACGTTGGAATAAGGATCAAGGGATCTTTTACCTTGTAGAGTATGATAATCGATTCCTTTCTAAAGACCCTGAATACCCGGAAGCTGTGGGCATTCAGTGGCCGGCTAAGTTGCAGGATTTGTTTGGAGCTGAGAAGCCATATTTTATTTATGGTGATAGTAAAAAACCTGTAGATCTCTGGAAGGCAAATATGATGCCTGGGGATGATTATGTTGATACTAACGGCCCTAAAGAGGAGGGTTACCAGCTTACTACAACCGTTCAGGAACTTACTGGTAATGGCTTCGATGCTGTTGTTGAAAAAGAAGGTGGTCAAGTAAAGGTGGTTGATTCCATTTTTCAACAGGGACGTGTAAAAGTCATGTTTCAACGAGCCTTGACTACGGATGGAGAGATGGACGTTCAGATTCCTGCGGAATCTTTTATTCCAGTAGCTTTTATGCAGTGGGCTGGATGGGATAAAGAAAAAGACGAGCATCAGGCTATCTCTACATGGTATTACACCATTTTAGAGCCGCCTCTACCAGATTCATTGTACTATATGCCTCCAATTATGGCCGTTGTTTTTGTTGGCCTACAAGGATGGCTTGTATGGATGACCAAGCGGACTCGAAAGATGTACGCAGATGGAAAAGTAAAACAGGATGAACTTCCCTTCGACTAGAGGAAGATTCTGTTAGAAAGATTAAAGCCCACCGTAAGGTGGGCTTTTTTTTTGTTTAGTTGGCGACTAAGGGTTGTTAAAAGATTAAAGTCTACCAAAAGGTGGGCTTTTTTGTATGTTTAGTTGGGTAATTTTATTACATTTGGTGATCTTAAGCTTTAAGGAATTTTTTATGTAAGGCGGGGGTCACAGTTTTAAGCAATCTTGCTCTCCGGTTTTTCAATATCCATATTCCCTTCAATGATCTCCATGAGGGATAATTTTAAAAATGTTTTGGGAGATGAATACTCTTCAGGGTCAACATCTATGGCTGGTGGTGCACCTTTTTCTAATTGGTGTATTCTTTGAGAAGTTAGAATACAAAGAAGGTAGCGGCTTTTTACTACATCCATTGCTTTTTCCTGTAACTCCGAGATGTTCATTGCCGTCAGTGTCATCTATATTCTCCACGTTTAAAAAAATAAATCTATCTATTGCCAGCCAATTATTCTATTAGTTCTTCACCTTTCTGTCAATCAATCTATAAAGATTTTAATTCTATTTATAAAAATTATTTTATTAATTCAGCTAATACGCGTATTACTTGTTCGACTTGGGTTTCTGTTATTTCCCTATGCAATACTATGCGAAAAATCTCTGGTTGAATCATAAGTATTTTAATTCCTTGGGCATCTAATTTTTTTATAAATTCTTCTGGACTCAGACTCGGATGTTTCAAACTAAAAAAAATGATATTTGTTTTAACCAATTCCGGTCTAATGTCGATTTTTTTTATTTTTGCTAGACCTTGTGCAAGTATTTGCGCATTGTAATGGTCTTTTTTTAGTTCGCATACCAACTCATTTAAAGCGATTATTCCAGCTGCAGCCAAGTGACCCGATTGACGCATGCCACCTCCTACCATTTTTCTCCATTTTCGAGCTTTATTAATGAATTCTTTATTTCCGCATACAAGCGATCCTACAGGAGCTGAGAGCCCTTTAGAAAGACAGAACATAACCGAATTAGTATCTATTACTAAATCCTTTACATCCACCGCCATCGCCACAGCTGCGTTAAATATGCGAGCCCCATCGACATGTATTTTAAGATTGTATTTTTTTGCCAAACCTCCTATCTGTCGCATGTATTCTGGTTTAATAGGTGAACCCATACAATAATTATGAGTATTTTCCAGTGCTATCAATCGGGTAGGGGGGTAATGCAGGTCGCTTGCTCGTATTTTTTTTTCAATAGTTTTAAGGTTTAGTGTCCCGTCTGATTCATTTGCAATTATGTGAGGATGTATGCCTCCAAGTGCAGAAATACCACCCACTTCATTAAGAAATATATGGCTTTGGTCTCCAAGGATGATTTCGTCTCCTCGATTACAGTGGGAGAGCATGCTAATCAAGTTTCCCATGGTTCCACTAGGAACGAAAACTGCGGCATCTTTTCCCAACTTATCGGCAGCAGCTTTCTCAAGGCAATTTACAGTGGGATCTTCGCTAAAAACATCATCGCCTACTTCAGCCTCTGCCATTGCTTTACGCATATTTTTTGTAGGCTTGGTTATAGTGTCACTTCTTAGATCAATATTATTCATTTGTTAATTTTTATGGGATTCGATTTTATTTGATTTTTTTTCAAACCTGAAACGTTTCACTCGATAATAAGCTAGCGATAAGAAGAAGATTGGTGCTACATAGCCCCCAATGAGAATTTTCCGGATATTGCTATCAATAAAATTCAACAAAATCATAGCTTGGTATTCCTGTTGGATTAATGCAACAAGGAACACGGTTGTTAATAAAGTATATCCAATCCGTTTTGAGCCTTTGATATCATAGTAGACAATTGAAAATGCGATAAACCGCAATCCTAGAAATAAGATTCCATTCAGAAACATTAAGTAAACGATAGTGTTTTGTTCAGGTGTTAACACGATTACAACTTAAATAGATATTTGAAATAATTATTGTAACTTATTTATGGCTTTAAAATTTTCAAATTTACATAAATCGTAATAATTAAAATATTTATCCCTAATAAGATCATTTGATAGCCCATATGCCATAAAAGAAATAATAGTTTTGGTTCACAATAAGGCAGAGCAAAGTATCTTGGTTATAAAGTTTATTTTATTTCAGGTAGTTTTTTTTATAGCCAATTATTTTGTGTACTCTCGTTGACTTCGATAAATTAAGGTTGAGTGAGAAATGTTCTTTAGCAATAACGACTTCTAGCCCAAAGTGGGTAAATTTATTGCGATATCAGTCCCTCATTTAATAAAAATTAATGAAGGAATAGCTCACTCTACCCGACAAGGAATAATAGTCAGGTATTTGAAATGTATGGGTCTATTGTCAAAACAGTGACATTTTACCCCAACATGCTATTTTTATTAGAAGGCAGTCGGAAAGCATTTCTACTTTAAAGGCTTAAAAAATAATGATTTACGCTTTAATTAGTTCTTAGGGAATGATTGGCACACTCTTTGCTATATTTTGGTAGATAAGTCATGGAAATTCATTGCCTTACAGTCTTTTTTAATTTTGGCAGGCCTGAAGTATCTTTACAAGGAAGTCTAGCTTGACCTCCTTTTTCCTTAGAGGCACAATTGATTGAAGGGATAGAAGTTAAATTTATCAGGAAATATCATATTCTGAGAAATAATGAGTAATTTTGGATTCTAAGTATAAATAAAGTAAAAGCTAGTTAGGAGAAGAATAAATGGCTGAAGAAGAAGCTGAAGAGGGTGGCGAAGGGGCAGCAGAAGAGGAAAAAAAAGGGCTACCGATCAAGCTTATTTTAATCGTTGTAGGTGTGTTGGCATTAGCAGGTGGTGGATACTTTGCCTATACAAACTTTTTCCAAGAAGAGACTGTTGAAGAGTCTGCCGAAGGTAATAAGGAAGGCGAAGAAGCTGGAGAAGGTGGGAAAGGAGTAGATGGCGAGAATTTAGAAGAACTGCCTCCTGATGTTGGGGTGATGTTTACTATGGATCCCTTTGTTGTTAACCTTGCTGGCAGTAAGGGAAAAAGATTTTTGAAAGTAACAACAACATTGGAATTGAGTTCACCTGAGGTTAATCCTGAGTTTGAGGAAAACTTGCAAAAAATTACTGATTCAATTCTTGTTTTACTGAGCAGCAAGAGCTTTGAGGATGTTTATTCGGTTCAAGGTAAGTTTAAGCTTAAAGATGAAATTACTACTCGGGTCAACCGATTTTTAGTGGTTGGTCATGTAAAGGATGCTTATTTTACAGAGTTTATAGTTCAGTAATCTTTAGAGAAATAACAGTTGCTTGGGATTATATTATTTGTAACATAATTTATATTATTTTTTAATCAGATTAGGAAAACATAATGGGTCAAGTTTTATCTGAGGGAGAAGTTGACGCCTTATTAAAAGGCGTTGGTGAAGGTGAAGTTCCTGTTGAAATGGATGGTGTGGATGAAGTCACCGGTGTGACTCCATATGACCTGACCAGTCAGGAAAAAATTATTGCGGGCCGACTCCCCACCTTAGATATTATCAATCAGATGTTTTCCCGATTATTTCGCCAAAGCTTTTCTGGCATGATACGAAAAGCGGTTGAAGTTAACGCTGTGTCTACTGATACGGTCAAATTTGGTGAATTCCTCCGTTCGCTACCTTCTCCAGCGAGTCTTCATATTTTTAGAATGGAGCCATTGCGTGGTCACGGACTGATTATTGTAGAAAGTAAGTTGGTATCTGCTATTGTTGATACTTTTTTTGGCGGATCTTCTACCAAGGAATTAGTTATTGCAGGTCGCGATTTCAGTGGTATTGAGGTAAGAATGACAAAAAATGTAGTGGGTGCCGCATTGGAGGATTTGGAAAAAGCATGGAAACCAGTTCATGAGGTAAATACAACCTACGTTCGATCAGAAGTTAATCCTCAGTTTGCGGCAATTGTACCTCCAACAGACATTGTTTTGGTCATTGTTTTTGAAATTGATCTAGAGTTTACTTCAGGCTCGGTTACTATATGCCTTCCATATGCTGCGATTGAGCCTATTATGCCTAAGCTAAAAGCACAGTTTCAGTCGGAAGAACAGGAAGTTGATCGTGTCTGGGTTAATCGTGTACGGACAGAAATGTTGCTAACGGAAGTGGAGGTGGTTGCTGAATTAGGCAACACTGGCATCACTCCGGAAGAATTAGTTAAATTGAAGGTAGGGGATACCATTATGCTTGGAAATGACGTTACAGATCCCCTGCAAATTAAAGTTCAAGGCATGCCTAAAGTGAAAGGATTCCCCGGTGTTTCTAGGGGACTCAAGGCCATTCAAGTAACAGAAATCATAGAAAGGGAAGGGTAATCTTATGGCAGAAGATGAAAACCAAGAAGACGAGCCTGTAACTGATGAAGGAGCAGGTGAAACCGCCGTTGAGGAAGAAAATATTGACGGAGAAGAGGGTGAGCTAGAAGAGAAGGACACAGAAGAGCCAGCCAATTTGGACCTTATTCTCGATATTCCTCTGTCGGTGACTGTTGAACTGGGTCGTAGTAAAATGTTAATCAACGATTTACTCCAATTAGGTCAAGGCTCCGTAATCGAATTGACTAAGCTCGTAGGGGACCCACTTGAAGTTCTAGTGAATAATAAACTTGTGGCTCGTGGAGAAGTTGTAGTCGTAAACGAAAAATTTGGTGTGCGTCTTACTGATATCGTTACTCCAATGGAAAGAGTAAAGTCGCTAGCAACTTGACATACCTCAGGCTTTTTCACCGGTTTAATGTGGCTTAAGCCTGTGGGCCTGTCAGCTTGTGTTTATAATTATTTTCCCGCCTCTTAGCTTTTACAAAGCAAGTGTTTTTACCTGACTCCTTGTCCACATTTATTTATTCTTAATAAACCTCCTAGCTAGCCCAAATTCTCGGACTAACTATTCCTTCTAAAAAACGATTTTCGGTACGGCGTTTGCAAAATACTATTTTTAAGTATTTTTGTCGGAATATTGACACTTGAGATCGAATGCGAATTTTATAAGGAACTGGTTATGAATTTTAAAAAGAGCTGGATACTTCTTGTTTCACTATTTGTTTTTTTAAGTCCCCTTTGTCTTGAGGCTAAGGGCAGCTTGAAACATATGAACCTTTTGAAAAGTATCGATACTCAATCTACAGAAGATGAGCTGACGATTAAACTTTCCTTTAAAAAGCCTTTAGTGCACTTAAGGGAGCCGCTTTTCCTTAAAAAATCAATCCAGATTGACTTCCCTTTAGCATACTCTGAGCCAGCTAAACAGTTTTTAAAAATAGGTGACTCTCAAATTAAACAAGTATACGTATCACAGTTTAATTCTAAAACAATGCGTGTTCGTTTTATTTTGAATAAAGAAGATGGAGACCTTGAAAAAAAGTTTCAAATGGAGAAAGACCGAGACTTTTTAATAGTGAGAATCGTTCGAGAGCCTACCGATATTTTAGGTCAACTGTTAGCGCGAACGACAGAAAAAATTAAAGAAAAAAAACAAATTAATAATATAAAGAATATTGATGTAAGTTCTGACGATAAAATAAATACCGAATCACAACCGCTTACTTTTGAGGCTAAGAAAACCACCTCTCCAGTTGAAGTTAATAAAACTATCTCCCCAAGCTTAAATGCATCGAAGGTAAACTTTCCAAAAATAATAAAAACTGCTGATTTTAAAGAGAAAAAAAAGTGGGGGGCAGATAATGGTAATGCAGCTAAAAGTCCGAGCGACATAAAAACAACATCTTTTAGTATTTTTCAGTCTAAAAATAAAAATGAACAAAATCAAGTTGGCCTCGTTTCTTCAAGCCTCAGGATGGTAACGACCCTTTTATTAGTTTTGGGGTTAATATTTCTCTTATTTTTTGGCTTCAAAAAATATGTTTTAAAAAATACTGCTTTTGGCGGTGGAAAGATGGTCCATATTTTAGGTACAAGTTTTCTAGCTCCAAAAAAAAATATAGCCCTTGTAGAGGTGGCTGGAGAAATTTTAGTTCTTGGAGTTTCTGATCAGAATATTTCACTACTTACAAGTATTAGTGAACCTAGACGAATAGAAGAAATTAAAAATGCCCATGGAAACAATTTAAATAATATGGATTCGAAGCAAGGTGTTTCTAAGAATTTAAAAGAAAAGACTTCATTCGCTTCTTCGAATGCTGCCAATATGTTTTCTAAATATCTCAACCAGTTTTCTGATTCTGGATCGGATAAGCAAGCTTCTGTGGATGCTGTTACAGAAAAAATAAGACGTCATATGGGAAAGGCCAGAACTGCATGAAACATAATTTAAGAAAAATTATTTTATGCGCGTTTGTTACTTTGGGTTTATTTATGGTGTCCGGCTTTTTTTCTGAGTCAGAAGCAATTCCACTTCCGAATGTAACTCTGGGTTTCGAGGATGCGGATGACCCAGAAAAAGTGTCCAGCGCCTTACAGATTCTAGTTTTACTTACAATCCTGACCCTTGCTCCTGCTATTTTAATAATGACTACGTCGTTTGCAAGAATAATTATTGTGCTTTCTTTTTTGCGTCAGGCTATGGGGACGCAGCAAACCCCTCCTACTCAAATTCTTATCGGTCTTGCCTTGTTCTTGACTATGTTTGTTATGGGGCCTGTTTGGAAGGAAATAAATGAAGGTGCGTTAAAACCCTATATGGAAGAGCAACTAGGTCAGTTTGAAGCTTTGAAGCTTGCAGAAATACCTATTAAACGATTCATGCTTAACCATACGCGCGAAAAAGATCTTTCGTTATTTATTAATTTATCGGAAGATAAGAGTCCAGAAAGTGCAGATGATATCAGCATACAAACAGTGGTTCCCGCTTTTATTATTAGTGAACTAAAGACCGCATTCCAGATTGGATTCCTGATTTATATACCATTTTTAATTCTTGATATGGTTGTTGCTAGCATTCTTTTATCTATGGGTATGATGATGCTTCCACCAGTGCTTATTTCTTTGCCTTTTAAGTTGATGTTGTTTGTGATGGTTGACGGTTGGTATTTGACAGTTGGTTCATTGATGAAAAGTTTTAGCTAGAGGGGAAATATGGATCAGGCTTTTATCATAGATTTTGCAATGGAGAGTATCAAAACCACCTTGTTATTGTCTGCACCAATGCTAGGGTTTGGTTTGATTACTGGTTTGCTAGTATCTATTTTCCAGGCGGTTACTTCGATTCAAGAGTTGACCTTGACCTTTATTCCCAAAATTTTGGCTGTATTTTTTTCATTAATTATTTTTTTCCCATGGCTTCTTGAATTAATGATTGGGTTTACATCGAAGATACTGATTAACTTTCCTGAATATATTCAGTAATGGGTATTTTTGATCTTAACCCTACTGAATATCAAAAGTTTCTATTTGTTCTACTTCGTGTTGGCGCAATGATTATGTACATCCCTATATTGGGTAGCGCTCAGGTCCCAGCTCGTATTAAGATCGGACTTATTCTTTTTATTTCAATTGCAGTATTTCCAATTGTGCGTGATACGCCAATGCACGATCCTACGGGGTTATTTGAGCTTGTTATCTCTTTATTTTCTGAGATTACAATTGGTCTAGCAGTTGCGTATTCTGCAAGGCTGTTATTTACGGCTGTTCAAATTGCAGGAACTATTGTTGATTTTCAGATGGGATTTGGAGTAGTTAATGTCATTGACCCACAAACGGAAACTCAGGTATCGGTAACTGCACAATTTCAGAATATCCTTACGATACTATTTTTTCTAGCTCTTGACGCACACCATATTATTCTTGGGGCAATTGTAGAAAGTTTTTTTATAATAAATCCCTCCCAGATTAATTTTTCTACCTTCACTCCAGAAATAATGTTGATTCTTTTTAAGGCTACATTTATAACCGCAGTTAAGATAGCAGCCCCTATTATGGCAATTTTATTTTTTATCAGTGTCGGTCTTGGTTTAGTCGCCAGAACCGTGCCACAAATGAACGTATTTATTGTAGGTTTTCCATTACAAATTGGAGTGGGTTTGCTTATGGTTGGTTTATCGATGTCATTTTTTAGTATTGTTGTCCAATCACAAATTGAGGAACTTCCTGAAAGATTTTTGGGGATCATGCAATCCTTTAAATCATAAGTCAACACGAGTTTAATTATGGCTGAAGAAAATAAAGACCAAAAAACTGAAGAGGCATCGTCTAAACGAATTACCGACACAGAGAAAAAAGGTAATTTTGCACAGAGTCGTGAGATATCATCTGCCTTTGTTTTATTAGCTAGTATTTTAGTATTTTCTATTGCTGGAAGGCATGCTACCGAGATAGTTATTAAAACTTGGTATTCTAATCTGGCCGAGATAGGGACAATTAATCTTAGTGCTAATGAGCTTTTTCGCCTCATGAAGTGGAACATGCAAAATTTTTTTTATATTATAGCGCCATTACTATCTATTATTATGTTAGCAGGGGCACTTGCCAGTATCTTCCAGACTGGTGGTCTTCAGTTCTCCTGGAATCCCTTAAGCCCTAAATGGAATAAGCTTAACCCACTTAAAGGGTTTGGTCGTATTTTTTCCAAAAGTTCTCTAGTAGAATTATTTAAATCGTTATTTAAAATTTCTATTGTTTCGATTATCGCCTACCAGACTATTAGTAGTCATTGGGATGAGATACCTATTCTTATGGGTTATGGTGTAGCGCAAATACTCCTCTTTATGGGTGAAGTGATGGTTGAAATCATGATTAAAGTGTTTCTTGTTATGATTTTTTTGGCGGCCTTAGACTTTACCTTCCAAAAATATACCTATCTAGAAAATCTTCGTATGACAAAGCAGGAGGTTAAGGATGAGCGCAAGGATCTGGAAGGTAACCCACAGATCAAACAACGAATTCGAAGTGTTCAGATGGAGATGGTGCGTCGCCGGATGATGTCTGCTGTTCCTCAAGCGGACGTTGTAATAACTAACCCGACACACTTTTCCGTTGCCATTAAATATGATACAGAAAATTACGCCGCACCTGTTGTAGTAGCGAAGGGGCAAAATAATATTGCACTTAAGATTCGTGAAATTGCGAAGGAAAATAATATTCCCTTAGTAGAAGATAAACCACTAGCACGCACCTTATATAAGACGGTAGATGTTGGACAACTTATTCCTGCCAGTTTGTATAAGGCTGTAGCGGAAATATTGGCTTATGTATTTAAATTAAAAGGAAAGACCTCAGTCTAGCGACATATAGCTCCACCCTCTCTCAAAATATCATCTTTTTAAGTTTAAAATAATTAAACTAGTTTTAATCGGTACGAACCTTGCACTATTACTTTGTATCTTTAACTTAGCCTATTTTAGCTCAGGTTAAATACGTTTTAATTTTTTAGATCTTTTTTTTATAAGGACTTATGAGTATTTATATTTTTCGCTCATGTGTCAAAACTTTGAATAACATGGTGTATCTATGGAACAACAATCATCCTTATTAAAAGCGATTCTGCAAAGGCCGCAAGAATATGTGGTTGGTTTAGGGGTGGTTGTGATTCTAGCAGTTATGGTGATGCCCATTCCTGCATTCATGTTGGATATTTTTCTTTCCTTCAGTATTACTTTTGCTCTGATTATTTTATTAGTTTCTGTTTTTATGCGCGGTCCTTTAGATTTTTCAGTTTTTCCATCACTTTTGCTCATTGTTACGCTAATCAGGTTATCTTTGAATGTGGCCTCAACGCGCATCATTCTTTTGCATGGTAGTGAGGGGACTAGTGCTGCTGGTAAGGTAATTGAATCTTTCGGGTCGTTTGTTGTTGGAGGAAACTTTATAGTTGGAACAGTAGTTTTTATCATTCTTGTCATGATAAATTTTATTGTTATAACCAAAGGTTCGGTAAGGACCTCGGAAGTGGCTGCGCGCTTTACTTTGGACTCGATCCCAGGAAAGCAAATGAGCATTGATGCAGATCTCAATGCAGGTCTGATTAATGATAAGGAAGCTCGAGATAGAAGACAAGCACTTGAACAGGAGGCTAGTTTTTATGGTTCAATGGATGGTGCCATCCGTTTTGTAAGAGGTGACGCTATTGCTGGAATCCTAATTACAATTGTAAATATTATTGGTGGGTTTGGTATTGGGGTATTTCAGAAGGATATGGGGATTGGTGAAGCAGCGCAAGTATACACTTTACTAACGATAGGTGATGGATTAGTTTCGCAACTACCGGCATTGGTTGTATCTACCGCAGCAGGTCTTGTGGTAACTCGCGCGACTGCAGATAAAAATCTACCAAAACAGCTTATAAGCCAACTACTCAATCAGCCCTACGCTTTTCTTATTGCTTCAGGAATATTGTTCTTTTTTGGGCTAATTCCAGGGTTGCCTACTTTCCCCTTTTTTTTGATGTCAATTATTGCAGGAATAATTGGATTCAATGAATTCAAAGATACGACCAAAAAGTCTCTGATTGAAAACCGTAAGAAAGCAGAGGATGCAAAAGCTCCTACTCCCGAACGCGTAGAATCGATTTTACCTCTTGATATAATGGAATTAGAAGTCGGATATGAGCTGATTCCTTTGGTTGATGCGGATAGTAATGGCGAATTGCTTGATAGGATAAAATCTGTACGACGGCAGTTTGCCTTAGAGATGGGATTTATTGTTCCCCCGCTTCATATTCGAGATAACTTACAATTGAAGTCCAGTGAGTATGGGATTCTTATTAAAGGAGTTGAAGTATCTCGAGGTTCAATTATGACAGGTCGTTTACTTGCTATGAATCCAGGGACGATTGAAAAAGAAATAGATGGTATTCAGACAACAGAACCGACATTTGGTCTTCCCGCAGTATGGATCACAACTTCAGATAAACAGAAGGCTCAGATGGCAGGTTACACCGTTGTTGACCCAGCGACAGTTGTTACTACTCATATTAAAGAGACTATTAAACGACACGCATCAGAACTTTTGGGTAGGCAGGAAACTCAGTCTCTTGTCGATAAATTTAAAGAGAGTAACCCAAAGGTGATCGAGGAGTTAATTCCGGATGTGTTATCTCTTGGGAAAATACAAAAAGTTTTACAAAATCTATTAAAGGAGCACGTTTCCATTCGTGACTTGCGTACGATCCTTGAGCAATTGGCTGATTATGCTCCAAGCACCCAAGACACAGATGTTTTGACGGAATATGTGCGCCAGGCCATGGCTCGCCCTATTACCAAGCAATTCCAATCGGCTGATGGCTCTTTATCTGTTATGACCCTAGATCGCCAAGTAGAAGAGATCATTCAGAAATCTATTCAGAGAACAGAAGTTAACTCGTTTTTGGCGTTGGAACCTACGATTGCAGAAAAGCTACTTGTTGAATTACAGGGTGCTGTTGAGGCAATGAGCCCTCAAATGGAGACATCCCCAGTATTGCTAGCATCACCAGGGATTCGGCACCATTTGCGCAAGTTTTTAGAACGTTTTATACCTGACTTAGCGGTATTGTCCCATAGTGAGATTATTCCATCAGTACAAATTAAAACATTGAAAGTGGTTAACCTAAATGCAAATTAAAAAATATGTTGCAGATAATTATAGCGAGGCCCTGACTTGTATAAAACGAGAGATGGGAAATGATGCTCTTATTTTAAAAACACGATCTATACGTGGTCATTCTGAATTGAGTGGGGGTAAGGCATCTAAAGTAGAGATTACAGCCGCTATAGATGCTGCAATAAGTAATATTGAAAATGAGAAAAAAACAATAGCTTCAAAAACTCCTTTGGACTTACCTGACTTTGGTGGTGAGATTGAACCAGACATAAAGTCTTTGATGTACTCACTCCTTAGCCAAACTGAAAAAGCTCAGTCTCTAGGTATAAAAAACCATCAACTTGATCTATTTTCTCAGTTGACTGAAAATGGATTAAACGAAAAAATTATTGCCAAAATTTTTTCAAAATTATCTTTTTCAAATGATAGTGCTGCTTTTTTAAAAGATAAATTTATAAAAATTATGAAACGCTTGATCGTATGTCGAGGTGAAATTAAAATTTCTAAAAATAGTTTGCCTAAAAAAGTAGTTCTTTTGGGGCCAACTGGAGCGGGGAAGACAACTACCGTTTCGAAAATTGCTGCTGACTTGATTTACCGACAAAAAAAGAAAGTAGCTCTTGTGTCATTAGATACTTTTCGTGTTGGTGGAATTGAACAACTACAGATTTATGGGGATATAATGAATATACCTGTAGAAAGTGCTCAAGACCGACTTGGCTTAGAAGAATGTATGAAACGTCATTCTGACAAGGATGCCATTTTGATTGATACCATGGGTCGATGCCACAAGGACCATAAGTATTCTACTCAATTGTCTGAAGTGTTTGAAGGATTAGACGAGGTGGAGACTCACCTTGTTTTGAGCGTAGGTTCTAATGAAAAGCTCTTTATGGAATCTTATAAACAGTTTTCTTCGCTAGGGATC
>Ga0233427_10003669_pt1 | contig 13278 bp, 11 predicted proteins | sample SI_118_April2016_5_FD_179885 | JGI IMG/M metagenome (GOLD analysis project Ga0233427, IMG submission 179885) | Seawater microbial communities from Saanich Inlet, British Columbia, Canada - SI_118_April2016_100_MG | ecosystem: Environmental > Aquatic > Marine > Inlet | place: Canada: British...
CTGGGATATCGCAAACGTTCTCAGCTGAGCCAACCGGGGCAGTACGTGATTTCTGGTAATCACATTGATATTTATACGCGCAGCTTTCGTTTTTGGGATGAGTCGGCACCGGCGCAACGTGTCAGATTAGATATTGAGGCTCAAACCGTGGCGGCATTGAGCGTTGATGAGAAGGCGGCGGTGAGTCTGTTAAGTCTTGAACCAATACTGATAGGTGGTATTTACCCAGGACACAATGAAGACCGATTGTTAATTCAACTGGAGGATGTGCCACAATTTTTGGTGGATGCGCTGATTACCGTTGAGGATAGTAATTTTTATTCGCACTATGGTGTTGCACCTAAATCTATTGTGCGTGCAATGTTGGCAAATATTAAAGCGGGTCGGGCGGTGCAGGGTGGCAGTACATTAACCCAGCAATTAGTTAAAAACTTTTATTTGACCAGTGAGCGGAGTTTGTCGCGTAAGGCGGTAGAGGCGGTCATGTCGATTTTGGTGGAGGCTCATTATGATAAGGATGCGATTCTCGAAACCTATCTAAATGAAGTCTATTTGGGTCAGGCTGGCCGCCGAGCAGTGCATGGTTTTGGATTGGGTAGTCAGTATTATTTTGGCCGGGCGATCAATGAGTTAAAGCTGCATCAAGCGGCACTGTTGGTGTCGTTGGTTAAGGGGCCGTCCTATTACAACCCGCGCCGTAATCCAGAGCGGGCTTTGGCACGTCGTAACTTAGTGCTGGGCATGATGGCTGATGCGGGGTTGGTAAGCCAAAGCGAAGCCAGTATCGCGCAGGGTAGAGCGCTGGATTTGGTGGAAAAATCATCCTACTCGAAGGCGGTTTATCCAGCCTATATTGATCTGGTTAGACGACAGCTGCAACGAGATTATCGCACTGAAGATCTTACTAGTGAGGGGCTGAGAATTTTTACCAGCCTTGACCCTGTGGTGCAGCGTTCGGCAGAGCAGTCATTAGTGTTAACGGCCGCTCGGCTTGAGCGCCAGCGAGGTGAGCAGCTTAGTCGTATGGAAGGTGCGATGGTGGTTACCAGTACCGATACGGGTGAAGTATTGGCATTGGTAGGAGGTAAAGATAGCAAATATTCCGGCTTTAATCGTGCCTTGGATGCTGTTCGGCAGGTCGGATCAATATTAAAACCTGCGGTTTATTTAACGGCATTATCACGCCCGCAAGAATACCAATTATCTACTCTGATTGATGATGCTCCAGTGTCTATTGAGTTAGATAATGGTGATCTTTGGCAACCCTTGAATGCCGATAAAAAAAGTCATGGTGAGGTTCCTTTATACGCAGCGCTGGCATATTCCTATAATCAAGCAACCGCTCGTTTAGGTATGCAGTTGGGCGTAGATAATATTCTCAAAACAATACAGCAGCTTGGCGTAGCGCGAAAAATACCACCCTATCCATCCGTTATGCTGGGCGCGGTTGGTTTGTCGCCGATAGAGGTGGCAGCGATGTATCAAACCATTGCCGCAGATGGTTTTGATACGCCGTTACGTGCTATTCGGGGCGTTTCCACCGCTGCCGGTGAGCCACTTAAACGCTACCCGTTACAGCTGCAGCAGCATGTTGATCCTGATGCAGTGCATTTGCTTTCTTATGCCTTGCAGCAAACGATGTATGAGGGTACCGGCCATTCGGTGTATAACAGTTTGCCAAAAAGCTTGGCCATTGCGGGAAAAACGGGTACCACTGACGACTTGCGTGACAGTTGGTTTGCCGGCTTTACCGGAGATCGCTTAGCGGTAGTCTGGCTGGGCAATGATGATAATTCACCGCTTGGTTTGACTGGTAGCAATGGAGCGATTAAAGTCTGGCAAAACTTGATGTTACGGATCAACCCCGAGACATTTGCAGACTCAATACCTGCATCTATTCGGTATCATTGGGTTGATGATAAAACGGGTAAATTAAGTGGCAAACGTTGCGCTGGCGCCAGATTGTTACCCTTTATCAAGGGCACTGAGCCCCAAAAAAAGGGCCCTTGTGGGTTTTATAAAAGGTAATAAGCGTTAGCGCGGACGTTTGTGTGATAAGTTTTGAGTCCATGTTAAGGGCTCTCATCTCTAAGGAACAAGATAATGCGGATTAAATTAAGTAGCTTAATCATAGCCTGTGTCGTTGTCACTGGCTGTGCAACGACGGATAAAAATAATTCATCTGCTGTCGATACTGGGGCATTACCTGCAGTTAATGCGGCTAAAAACACAGCGAGTGCTTCAATAGAAAATAATGCGGCAGTTAAGGATTTGGTGGGTGTTGCAAGCCAACAATGGGCGAGTAAAGATTATGCGAGTGCGTCAGTTTCCCTGGAGCGGGCTATTCGGATTGCCCCCCGCGAGGCGCGTCTTTATTACAGCTTGGCGAATGTACGGTTTGCGCAAAAAAACTATACGCAGGCCGAGCAACTTTGCAAAAAGGCTGTATCCCTATGGTCAAAGGGCCCCAGCATGCAGGCGCGCTGCCAAAAACTTATTGCTCGCGCCAAGCAGGCTAAGGGTTAGCAGCGCAAGCGCCCAGAGAATTATTAACGGGCCTCTTTAGCTCTGATGGCCCTGAGTCTGGCAGGAATAATTGCCAGACTTGTCTGGGTTGTTATTCTGCTAAGGTTTGAAACACGCGGTCGGCTGCTGCCAGCGTATCATTAATATCTTCATCGCTATGAGCGGCTGACATAAAGCCGGTTTCGAAGCAGGCCGGTGCGAGATAAACACCTTCCTTAAGCATGCCGTGGAAAAACTTATTGAAGTTGTTTATGTTGCTGGCCATTACCTGTTTAAAATTCGTTACTGGGCTGGTGTCAGTAAAGAAACCACCCACCATGGTGCCCACGTGGTTAGTGGTGAAGGCAATATTGGCAGCACGGGCGAGCTCGTTGAGGCCCTCTGCCAAGCGTGTGGTGCGACTAAAAATGGGTTCATAAAAACCAGCTTTACTGATTTCATTTATGCAGGCTAAGCCGGCGGCCATTGCCACCGGATTGCCTGACAAGGTGCCTGCCTGATATACCGGCCCCAGAGGGGATATTAGCTCCATGATTTCGCGTTTACCGCCAAAAGCGCCCACCGGCATGCCGCCGCCAATCACTTTTCCCAGCGTGGTGATATCAGGAGTCACACCGTAGTATCCTTGTGCGCCTTGCAGGCCAAGACGGAAGCCTGACATGACTTCATCCATGATGAGCACGCTGCCAAACTGGTCACAGACTTCTCGCAAGCCCTCTAGAAAACCCGGCACCGGAGGAATGCAATTCATGTTGCCAGCTACTGGCTCGACAATAATGCAGGCAATTTGATCGCCAATTTCAGCAAAAGCCTGCCTGACATTATCAATATCATTGTAGTTTAGCGTAATGGTGTGTTCGGCCAGGCTGGCTGGTACGCCGGGTGAGGTCGGAATGCCTAGTGTGAGTGCGCCGGAACCTGCTTTGACCAGTAATGAGTCAGAATGGCCGTGGTAGCAGCCTTCAAACTTCACTATTTTATCCCGACCTGTATAGCCGCGAGCCAGACGAATTGCGCTCATTGTTGCTTCTGTACCGGAGCTGACAAAGCGAATTAAATCCATGCCCGGCATAATGTCACAAACGCGCTCGGCCAGTTCTGTTTCAATAGCGGTTGGGGCGCCAAAACTTAAGCCTTTTTTTGCAGTCTCTATAACTGCTTCCAATATGGCTGGGTGGTTATGCCCAAGAATCATTGGCCCCCAGGACTGTACGTAATCAATGTAGCGTTTTCCATCTGCGTCGTAAACGTAAGCGCCCTCAGTGTGGCTGAGAAAAAGGGGTGTGCCACCGACGGCTTGAAATGCACGGACAGGAGAGTTGACGCCACCAGGAATAACCTGCTGGGCCTGTTGGAAAAGCTGTTCGGATCTGGACATCTATGGAACCTCTTAAAAGAAGGCCTCAATATAACGACTGCATTTGCTAATCCGTTATGCTGAACCCTTAAAGCAATATCAGTAAGAGGCCTTTGCACGATTGTTCTGTTATCTTCTAGCGGCGTTTCCCTAAAGCACCTACTGTTGAAAAATGTACTTTAGCGGTTATTTATAAGCATAAATAATCCACTGGGTACAACGCCCCTCATTCCGTACATTTTTGCCTTGCTAGAAAATAAAATTCCGTCTTGTACAAAGGTCTCAGTCAGTATCTTTAAAATGGTCTGACCACGGCCAAAATGACAATAGCGACCAATAGCAGAACAGGGAATTCATTAAACCAGCGGAAAAAGAGGTGGCTTGGTACACTTTTTTCCTGCAGGAATTTTTTGCGGTAACTTCCACATATGAAATTATAAATCACCAGTACCGCCACCAGTGTTATTTTTATGTGTAACCAGTATTGATGTTGATAACTCTGCCAGTTTAATACCGCCAGCCAGCTGCCCAATACTAACGTGAAGACCATCGACGGTACCATAATGCCGCGATACAGTTTGCGCTCCATGACTTGGAAACGCTCGCGACTGATACGGTCCTCGCTCATGCTGTGATAGACAAATAGCCGTGGTAGATAAAACAGCCCAGCAAACCAGCACACTAGGGCAATCAAATGAAAAGTTTTAATCCATAACATGGTTGGTCTCTTTGTCTGCTATCGAGGCTTTAGTAGCTACTTCTGTGGTGTTGCTGGTTAATGAGTAGGAGGCTCTGAGTATAGGTAAAAATTTTCAATATCTTTACGGGTAATTATTCCTGCTACTGAGCTTATCTTGCCAGTTACTTGGTATTCTACGTAGAGTGCCTCGAAGCCGCTGTGCTGTAAAGTCTCGAATGCTTCTAACAGGGTGGCTTGATGGTTAATAGCCTTAATATCAAGACGCTGAACCGGAATTTCAAGTAAATCGATGATCGGTATTTTTGACGATGGTGACCTGTTATCGCTGTTATCTTGAGTGATGTTAGTCGTGTCGAGGTAGCGAGTTAGCTCTGTGCCAGCGAGTAACTGAAATGGCTTACCATCACTGCTAATAACAAGCCAATCGGGATTATTTTTTGATAATAAGTCGACGTCATTGTGCGCCAATTCTTGTTGATGGAGGATAAAGTTTTCATTCATCAGCTGTACTACACCAGCACGGCGCAATGCCTGTTGAACCGGTGCGTGGTTGAGCTTAATGTCACGATGTTGCAGCATAACTGCAAACACAGAGGGTTCTTTAAAAATGCTGCGGGTGGTGATGTTGGCAATGATGATGGTTAGCATGCCGGGTAAAATAATATTTGGATTAGCGGTCAGTTCTAGTAGCGCCATTAGTGCAGCTAGCGGCGCTTGCAGCGTTGCGCCCATCATGGCGCCCATGCCAAGCATGCTGTAAAGCCCGACCTCTGAAGCATGTTCGGGTAATAGTATGTTTCCTATGATGCCAAATGCTGCGCCGGCGCAGGCACCGACGACCATTATGGGGCCAATCAGGCCGATAGGAATACCAACGCCTACTGGGATAGCGGTAGCTACCAGTTTGATTAATGCAATAATACACAGTGTTTGTAATGCCATGTTGCCGGTTAGGGCATTATCGACGGTATCATAACCGACGCCCATAATAGCCGGTGCTACTACCGCCAGAGCGCCGATTATTATCCCGGCAAACAGTGCGCGGGACATTAATGGAAAGCGGTGCAGGCGGCCTAGGTAACGCACCGTCTTTATAAATCCCGCAGACAGAGCGCCAAAAGCAAGACCCATTAAAATAGTAAATGGGATGTCCCATAGTGAAATTATGCTCAGGGGTGGTACGTTGAAGGCAGGTTCGGCCCCATACACGGCGCGAGTTACGATAGTGGCGGATACTGCGGATAGAATAACAGGAGTGAAGCCGGCGATGGTGTATTCCATCATAACCACTTCCATGGCAAAAATAATACCAGCGACGGGGGTGTTAAAGGAGGCCGAAATAGCTGCTGCCGTGCCGCAACCGACAAGAATGCGAATGCTATTATTAGGCAACCCAAGGCGGCGTCCAAATACGCTGCCTGACGCGGCGCCTAAATGCACTGCGGCACCTTCGCGCCCGGCTGACATGCCGCTGACAAGGGATATGGTGGCAGCAAAAAACTGGGCGATTGCATTTTTAATGCTGAGGTGCCCGTTGTGAGAATTTAGTCTTTCGAGCACGTGGGGAATGCCAATGCTTCTGGAGTCGCGATGGATATAGGTAAAAATTAAGCCTAGCAGTAGTGTGCCAAGTAACGGCGCGAGAAATTGTGTTAGTGGCGTTAGCTGCTCGAAATTCTCTGGATCATTGCCGGGCAACCAGTAGCGTAAAGGAATCTCAATCGCTTGGCGTAATAATAGAATCACAGCGCCAGTAATCAGGCCAGCAATAACCCCTAATAGAGCAAACTGTGGTAGCGCGTCAAGGTTGGCAACCCGCTGGCGAAAAGTATCCAATGAAAAAAAATGGCGTTGCATGCGGCGGCTCATGGGGGAATCTAGGGTGATCATTAGGAGCCGAGCGTATTTTTCTTATTACGATTGGCTAAGCCCGATAGATTGTTAGATTATCTTTTTTGTTTTAGTTGAGGAGTTCATTATACTGGCTATCCTAAATTAAATCGTCATTGGGGGCATGTTTTGGCGTGCTCACTAGTTTAAATATGAGGTTCGTGTGATAAAGGTCGGTATTGTTGGAGGAACAGGGTACACAGGTGTTGAGTTGTTACGTTTGCTGGCAACGCATCCTGATGTGTCGCTGGAGGTTATTACATCGCGCTCGGAAAACGGTATGCCGGTGGCAGATATGTTCCCGAATTTACGCGGGCATTTTGATATTGCCTTTTCTGCGCCGGATATTAAGACATTGTCACAGTGTGATTTGGTGTTCTTTGCAACGCCTCATGGCGTTGCTATGCCAATGGTACCAGCGTTGTTGGATGCTGGCGTGCGAGTTATTGATCTGGGGGCCGACTTCCGTATTCGTGATGTGCCCAATTGGGAAAAATGGTACGGGATACCTCATGCGTGCCCAGCATTGGTTGCTGAAGCGGTCTATGGTTTACCCGAGGTGCACAGGGAGAGTATTAAAACCGCGCAGCTAGTCGCTAATCCGGGCTGTTACCCAACCGCTGTGCAGTTGGGTTTTTTCCCGTTGCTTGAAAATGGTTTAGTAAAACCAGAAAACTTGATAGCGGATGCTAAATCGGGTGTTAGTGGTGCCGGTCGTAAGGCGGCCGTCGGCGCGTTAATGTGTGAGGCCAGTGAAAGCTTTAAGGCTTACGGTGTGTCAGGGCATCGCCATCTGCCAGAAATTCTGCAGGGGCTTGGTGAGTATAGTGAGAAGCCAGTCGGCTTGACCTTCGTGCCTCATCTGACGCCGATGATTCGGGGTATTCATGCGACGCTGTATGCAACTTTGCTCGACACGTCGGTCGATCTGCAGGCGCTTTATGAAAAGCATTATGCCAACGAGCCTTTTGTTGATGTGATGCCTGCGGGCAGTCATCCAGAGACCCGTTCAGTTAAAGGAGTTAATCACTGTCGTATTGCCGTGCATCGGCCGCAGGGTGGCGATACTGTTGTAGTGCTGTCGGTGATCGATAACTTGGTTAAAGGTGCTGCAGGGCAGGCTATTCAGAACATGAACATTATGTTTGGGTTGCCCGAGGCTCGGGGGTTGGAAATGGCGGCGTTGCTACCCTAGCGGCGGACATGAGCGATGGCTAAAGTGAGAGGCAGTCAGCAGCATCGTATGGTGCTTAAACCCCATCGACCTCGTCGGCTATGGTTGATGTGTTTGCTGGTATTATTGTGTGGCGCTGTTGTTTGGGGTGTCGGATTCTTTTTTGGAACGAGTTTTGAGAAACAGTCTCAAGTGCTGCAACCAAATGGACAGCAGTTATTGGTGCAGTTGCGGAACCAGTTGGTAGAAATTGAGCAGGAACGCTTGGTCGATCAGATGGCAGTAGAGGGCGCGCGCAGTGATTTGAAAGAGAAACAGGAACAAATCCAGCAGCTAGAGAAAGATCTCTCTTTTTATCAAGGAGTACTGGCACCAGAAAAGAATGTAAAGGGTTTGCAAGTTGCCCGCCTTGGTGTTGAAAAACTATCGGATGCCGGTGTATTCAGGCTTAACTGGGTGTTAACGCAGGCAGGTGACAATAGCCATTATCTGGGTGGTCAGACAACGCTTAAAATTATCGGGCGGTTAGCGGGTGCTGAAAAAGTGTTATCCTTAAGTGATGTAGATGCTGGCGAATCGAACTTGGTATTTAAATTCCGCTACTTTCAGAGTTTTTCGGTGCGGATAAAACTGCCGAATCTATTTGTTGTCGAAGAGGTGTTGTTGAACGCGGTTACTAAGGGCGGTGCTGGGCACAGTATTTCGAAACGTTATAAATGGGCGGTTCAGGAGGCATTGGTTGATGTGGAATAAGGAAAAGAATAGCAAAATTCATCGTTATGACACACTAATTTCGAGTCAAACGGAGATTAAAGGTGAGATTCACTTCTCGGGTGGTTTGCATATTGACGGCAAAGTTTGTGGCTGTGTGGTCGCGGAACCTGACGCTAAAGCTGTCGTGCGCATTAGTGATCAAGCCTTGATTGAGGGCGATATACGTGCGCCCCATGTTATTATCAATGGTCGTGTTGATGGTGATGTGTTTTGTTCTGAGCATGTTGAGTTGGCGGCGAACGCCATTGTTAATGGCACGGTGCATTATAAGTTAATTGAAATGCTCTTAGGTGCTCAGGTTAATGGCAACTTGGTGCAGCATGCGTCGTCAGTTGCTGTTGAAGAAGATTTAGTCGGTTCATGTGTGAAAACGGCTGTCCATAGTGTTTCTAATGGTTGACTGGCAGGCTGTGTAAAAGCGATAATTTACCCTTTGAGGTATTGATAATAATGAGTTTAGGTGTATGGATGAGGTGGGCGAAATGACAGCTCAGGCGGCAATAAAGTTTTGTGGTGCGGCGGCCAATAAAGTCAAAACCTTAATGGATAATGAGGGTAATGATGAGTTGATGTTGCGTGTCTTTGTGACCGGCGGAGGCTGCTCTGGTTTTCAGTATGGCTTCACCTTTGATGATGCGGTGGCTGAAGATGACACCCGTGTTGATAGGGAAGGTGTGTCAATGCTGGTTGATCCGATGAGTTTTCCGTATTTGCAGGGTGCTGAGGTTGACTATGAGGAGGGGCTTGACGGCTCGCGGTTCTTGGTTCGTAATCCTTCTGCTAAAACCACCTGTGGTTGCGGCTCTTCTTTCTCTATTTAGCCCCCTCCTATCGCGCCGACCTTTCCGAGGTCTAGGCGTAGTAAATACCCCCCAATATGCAGGCTGAATTTGCGCCTGTCACCGACGGTAAATTTGCTGGTTTGCGAGCTAACGTTTGTTTGGCAAGCCAGGCAAAGGCAGCGGCTTCAATCCAATCGGGCGCAATGCCTAATTTGTCTGTGCTGCTAACGGCCATGCCATGTGCAGTCAGTGCGTTAAGTCTTTCCATGAGCAAGTCATTGTGAGCGCCGCCTCCGCATACGTAGAGCTCTTGGCAATGTGGGAAATGCTTTGCTAGCTCGCTGCTAATGGACGTTGCTGTTAGCTCTGTCAGTGTTGTCGCCACATTTGCAGGTGAAATTTTTCGCCCTATGGTTACCAGCTGCTGGTCCAGCCAGTGTTGGTTGAATAGTTCGCGGCCGGTGCTTTTCGGCGGCTCGGTATTAAAAAAAGAGGTTGTCAGCATCTGGCGAAGCATTTGCGTATCGACCTTTCCGGTGCGGGCCCACTGACCTTTATGGTCAAAACTTTGTTGTTGGTGCCGCTGGCACCAGCTGTCGAGCAGCACATTACCTGGTCCAGTATCAAAACCAAAAACGGGTAAGGATGTGTCCGTTGTTAATAGGGTTAGATTGGCCATGCCGCCAATATTAACCAGCGCTCGGTTTGATGTTGTGGACTGGAACATGGCAGCGTGAAAAACGGGTGTTAATGGCGCTCCTTGGCCGCCGGCCGCCATATCACGACGTCTGAAATCGGCAACGGTAGTGATGCCTGTTTGCTGTGCAATTAGATTAGGGTCGCCTATTTGGAGGGTAAAAGGTGTGTCGCTTTCTGGTGTGTGGCGAATGGTTTGGCCGTGACTGCCGATAGCGGTGACCTTATCGGCAGAAACGCCCGAAATGGCTAGTAGCTGCTGGCATGTTTCGGCAAATAGTTTGCCTAGTTGATGGTCTGCAATGCTCATGCGCTCAATTTCATTGTCGCCCGGCGAGCACAATGATAGTAGCTGTCGCTTGAGCGAACTGGGTAATGGTATTGAGTGTGTGGCAAGTAATTGTGGGCTGTCTGCGCAAAAATCGATTAACGCAGCATCTATCCCGTCCAGGCTGGTGCCTGACATCAGGCCAATAAAGTAACCGCTTTGTTGGGTGTTCATAGGATGCAGGGTATTCCTATTGTAAGGTGATGCTTAAGGTGTGTATGCCAACCATTCTTGGTGTGTCGATAGCTGTGCTATAAGAGGGCTGATAGTTTGTTTGAAGGCAGCCATCTCGCCTGCGTTAATTGCTTTTGCTTTCGGCAGTTTATCAAGAATGGTGCGAGGATTGCGGTGTACACCATTAACTAAGAACTCGTAATGCAAGTGTGGACCAGTGGCCCAGCCAGTTGAGCCCACTCGCCCAATCATTTCACCTTGGCTAACTTTCTGCCCTTTTTTCACGTGTCGCTTGGATAGGTGCAAGTACTTTGTGGTGTATTGCTGCCCATGCTGGACAACTAGGAAATTACCGTTCGCTTTATTATAACCCGCACGAACTACGCGGCCATCGCCTGCCGATACTACAGGTGTACCTGTGGGGGCGGCATAATCAATGCCGCGGTGGGCTTTGATTTTGTTATGGATGGGATGCTTGCGCTGTAGGTTGAAGCTGGAACTGATGCGAGCAAAATCCAGCGGTGCGCGTAAAAATGCTTTGCGCATGCTCACGCCATCTGGCGTGTAGTAGCCCACCTGTCCGTGTGCATCAACGTAGCGAACAGCGGTATGTGTTTTGCCGCGGTTAATGAATTGCGCAGCAAGAATGTTGCCGGTTGCTATTTTTTCGCCATCAAGGAACTGCTCTTCGTAGAGTGCAGTAAAGTGATCGCCTTTTCGGGGATCCAAAATAAAATCAATGACACCGCCAAATACATTGGCTAATTCCATGATGGTTTTTTGTGGTATGCCCGCTTTTTGGCCTGCCAGAAACAGAGAGCTTTCCAGTGTGGCCGCAGCAAAGTGGGCCTGCGTATCGGGTATACGGATGATCTCCTCGGCCGTGTAACCGTTCTTAGAGCGCATAAATAGAGTGCTATGCAGACGGGTTTTCGCGTGACGAAGTTTTTGCAGTTGCCCATTTTTTATCACGACAGAAATAGTTTGCCCGGGGCGTAAGCGATGCAGATTGGTTTTTTTGTATTTCTTGGCGGCCTGTGTAATGTGATGGACATCCTGTTCGGTCAGTCCTGCGCGTAGGAAAAGTGCGGTTAAGGAATCTCCTTCTTTTACGGTGACTGTGTGCCAGTTTTCTATAGTTGCTGGCGCGATGAAATTTTCTTGAGATACTTTTAGCTGTTCGATTAAGCTAGAGGGTAATTGCAGTGCTTGTTCGCTGCGGCGTGCAGAGGCGTCTTCAGAGGGTGAAACCAATAGCACAAGACCAATAAAGGCGGCTGTAATGCTAATAATCAGCAAATGACTTTTGGGATAACGTTTCATCATATTTTCATACTAAGTCAGCGCAATGGATGGTTGTCACCATGGTTTCTAAAAAGTCGCTGTTTTCGCCCTGTTGCCTGAATTGGGGTTAATAATTGCGCGAGTATAACAATTTTTTTGTTAATAAAGCATGCCTTGACATAGGGTCGCTTAAAGGGGGGTGATATAATCCCACTCTTTTTTGTGCGCAGCCCCGGCAAAGCAGGGTTAGCTGGATGTGATATTTAGCGTTAACTTGGTGAGAATTGGATTAAGTGAGATCTGTTTATTATGACGTCAATGATTGAAACACTGGAAATAATCAAGCGCGGAGTGGATGAGGTTCTGCTGGAAGAGGACCTTATTGAGCGTCTTGAGAGCGGTCGCCCATTAAGGGTAAAGGCAGGTTTTGATCCGACCGCTCCTGATTTGCATTTAGGGCATACGGTGCTAATCAATAAACTGCGCCAATTTCAGGAGTTGGGGCATGAGGTGTTATTTTTGATTGGCGATTTCACCGGTATGATCGGTGATCCAACGGGTAAGAATATTACCCGCAAACCGCTGACGCCTGAGCAGGTTGCTGAAAATGCAAAGACGTATAAAGAGCAGGTTTTTAAGATTCTTGACCCGGATAAGACCACTGTCGTATTTAATTCCGAATGGATGGGAAAGATGGGCGCTGCGGATTTAATTCAGTTAGCCGCGCAGCAAAGTGTGGCGCGTATGCTTGAGCGAGATGACTTCAAGAAGCGGTACGCTAACCAGCAATCTATTGCCATTCATGAGTTTTTATACCCAATGATTCAGGGGTACGACTCGGTGGCTTTGAAGGCGGATATTGAGCTGGGGGGTACTGACCAGAAGTTTAATTTGTTAATGGGGCGCGAATTACAGAAGCATTTTGGTCAGGCGCCGCAGATTGTTATGACCATGCCGCTTTTGGAGGGTCTGGATGGCGTACAGAAAATGTCTAAATCTTTAAACAACTATATAGGTGTTAGTGATTTACCGGGCGATATGTACCGCAAGGTTTTGACTATGCCGGATTCGTTGATGTGGCGCTATTTTGAGTTGTTGAGCTTCCGTCCGCTGTCTGAAGTGGCGGAGTTCAAAGCTGATGTGGAGGGTGGTGCTAACCCTCAAACAATTAAGATCAAGTTGGCAGAAGAACTTATTGCCCGTTTTCATGGTGCCGAGGCGGCTGGGAATGCGCATAAAGCCGCCGGTAATACCCTTAAGGCAGGAGAGATTCCTGCAGATTTGCCCGAGGTGGAAGTGCCGGCTGATGGTCAGGTGGAATTACCTATCGGTGCAGTGTTGCGTTTGGCCAAGTTGGTGGCTAACAGCAATGCCGCCCGTGATGTGCTAGGCCGGGGCGCTGTTTATGTTGACGGGCAGGTCTGTGAGGTCGGTCTAAAGCTGGCTGTGGGTAGCGATGTTGTAATACAGGCTGGCAAGAAGAAAATAGCGCGCGTAAAAATAGTTTAAATAACGTCTTGCCATTCCTTAATGCGGCGCTATAATGCGCCTCCTCCTGTAGCAGACGGCGTCTTAATTGGCGGTAGTTTTAAG
>Ga0233427_10003671_pt1 | contig 13273 bp, 10 predicted proteins | sample SI_118_April2016_5_FD_179885 | JGI IMG/M metagenome (GOLD analysis project Ga0233427, IMG submission 179885) | Seawater microbial communities from Saanich Inlet, British Columbia, Canada - SI_118_April2016_100_MG | ecosystem: Environmental > Aquatic > Marine > Inlet | place: Canada: British...
ATAACCTGTTGCCACTACCCATGGCAGTTTGAAACGATGCAGGAATCGACTTATAAATCGGGTTTGGCTGTACAGACTGCTGGGGCCACTCCAGTTTTACGCTTTGTTGTGTAACTTATGGGCTAGAATCAGTTATGCATGCTTGCCCGAAGCGAAATATGACTCAGCTAGCAGAAAATCAGGGTTCAGCCGCGTGGAATTCCCCTAGTCACTTAGAAGCATTCTCAGATTGGTTTGAAGACTTGAGAATTTATAGGGAGCTAAGAAGCCGTCAGATATATCAGAATTTAGGACGTTGTCTTTCTGAAGTAGTGGATCAAGCGGAAGTTATCAATGAGCTAGGGGTTGGAGGTGGTAGATCTTATCAATTTTTTACCAATCTGTTGAACGGAAGAAGGAAGGGTCGAGCGAAAAATGGTAACTATAAAGGTTATAATATCGCTCAACAATGCGTTGACTTATGCAATTCGACCTTTGGCCCGAGGTTCGAGTTAGTAGACGAAAGTTCCGAGTTCAGAAAGTGTGACCTATTCTTCTTCTTTGATGTTTTGGTCCACTCAGAGGATCCTCTTGCACTATTAGATAAAGTTTCATTAAGTACGACTAAGTTTTTGTGCTTCCAAACGCCTACTCGCGATGCGGGGGTGACTGAATATAATCCTGAGAAAAGTTGTAGGCTTGAAAATGGGACTTGGGTTCCCTGGATTGTGTTCAATTTAGACGAATTGCTCGATGAGTTGCGAGAGAGAGGGTTTGAAAGATTCTTGGTGTTAAAGGCCTGCAAAGACTTTTCAGGTGGTGGGAAACGTTTTTTACCAAAGGAATTTTTTGAACCGGCCGTTGGTTCTGCAAGGACCGCAATTTGTGCGATTAAGAAGGATGTGTCATATGGTTTGGAAGGCTATGAACGCAGAGTGCATATCGAGAAAACAACGGGCCAGGTTAAGATTCCAACGACGATAACCTTAATGAACAAAATATGGCGCAAAACACGACAAAGAAGCGTTGCGGTTATTGCCTGAGAAAATTGAAGCAATGTTTGACAAAAAAGTAATTTTAGTGACGGGTGGAACAGGGTCCTTTGGCCGAGTCTTTGTACGGACGGTTTTGCAAAAATTTAGTCCAAGAAAAATTGTTGTCTACAGTAGGGATGAGCTCAAACAATATCAGATGGCACAAGAGTTTAATCATCCAGGCGTGAGGTTTCTTATCGGAGATGTAAGGGATAAAGAACGCTTAAGGATTGCAATGAAGGGGGTCGATTATGTGGTCCATGCGGCAGCCCTAAAGCATGTTCCGACCGCAGAATACAACCCGATGGAGTGCATAAAGACGAACATCTATGGGGCAGAAAATGTAATTGAGGGGGCATGGGCGGAAGGCGTAAGAAAGATCATAGCACTCTCGACTGATAAAGCGGCAAACCCGGTCAACTTGTATGGGGCGACCAAGCTCGCATCGGACAAACTTTTTGTAGCCGCGAATAACATGGTAGGGGGCGATGTTCCACGGTTTTCGGTCGTACGCTATGGGAATGTGTCAGGATCGCGTGGCTCAGTGTTACCCTATTTCCAAACTCTTAAAGATCAAGGCGAAAAAACTTTGCCAATTACCAGTCTTTTGATGACTAGGTTTTGGATCACATTAGCTCAGGGAGTTGACTTTGTTCTGAAGGGGTTCCAGCGAATGCAGGGTGGAGAAATATTTGTGCCTAAAATACCCTCAATTAAAATTACCGACCTGGCAAAAGCGATCGCTCCCGACCTGAGGCATGAGGTTATTGGCCTGAGACCTGGCGAGAAGATTCATGAAGTAATGTGCCCGCGGGACGATAGCCACCTGACGATTGAGTTCGATGATCATTATGTCATTACCCCAGGCATTCAGTTTTTTGACCGAAATGCCGATTTCTCTAAAAATATGCTCGGGGAAAAAGGACACCCGGTGGAGCAGGGTTTCGAGTATAACTCGGGCAACAACCCAATTTTCCTAACCGTCGAAGATCTCCGCACGCAGATTTCTCGAGCACCGACTGGGGTTCAAGAGTAGGCGCCGAAATCTAATCAAGTTCCGAATCCGCGAAAGATCTAGAACTCGAGGCAGGTGCGAAATAACATAATTAGTTATATGTCACTCCCCTATGAGCAATTCGTGCGTCTTCGCTCACCTATCAATCTCACAACTTAAATACTGCTGATGGATCAGATTGCAGTCAAGAAAAAGTGCAAAGCTGTGCTTTTTTGTACATCGCCGTTACAAATAATCAATACACAATCGGCACTTGAAAAAAGGACGACGTTAGATGGCGTAGAGAGAGCTCTTTCTGTAGTGATAATTCACCCGCTCCTCGGGCCCGAAAGCAAAAAATACATCGAAAGTATTGGCGCACGATTAGGGTGCAGTCAGGTACTCGATTTCGCATCGTGCCATCAAGACATGCTTACAGACCAGGGAGATGTTAGCCGAAGGGAGTTCCGACAGCGCGAGGGATTTCGTCATAGGGTTCAGTGGTTAATGGAGAGATACTCTCAGCACCAGAGCCAACTTTCTGATCGGCTGGAATTAGAGCTCGGCGAGGTGAACGAGGTTTACGTGCGGGCAAAGGTAGGCGCGTTAGAGAGGTTTTTTTTGGGGGCAGTCTATGGGCAAGTCAATTGGTTCGGCATTGAAGATGGAATAGGAGATTACATTCCCCGGTCTTGGCCATATTCAAATCTAAATCTCTATGAGATCAGACATCGGCTTAGGAGAACGTGCATCTTGGGTGCTAAGTGTGTTTTATCGGCACTATTAACTGGGAATTGGGTGAGGTGGCGAGAGATTTATGATCTTGGCCAATCGAAGCCGGGTCAGGTTTTCTCAATCCTGCCACGTCGTGGCGCCATTTCGACATCACAGGAGTTTTTGTTGAATATTAAGAGCCTTGACTCGCAGAGATCCGTACTGCCAAAGCCGAGTATTGTGATCTTTGGTACATTATTGTCAGGTCGATACTCTGACTTCAGCACCCAAGCTGAAGTCGATTTCTACAACCAGAAAATTAGACTGTTAATGAGGAAATATAATGTAAGCGCAGAGAAAATTTGGTACAAACACCATCCGCGTCTTAGTAGGAATGATTGGGAATATAAAAAGAATAATCTCTTGTGTAGCGTATTTGATTACGACTGGACCGACGTTGCTGAGGTGGAATTCCTTAGGCCGGATTTGAAGGCAGTTTATTCAGTCGGCTCTACATCTCTGCTTTACGCTCGGCCGCTATTCAATGTCCCAAGTTTTTTTTGGGATTTGTCCAATAGAAAAGATGTTCACCCTTCGGTTTATAAGAAATACAAATATGTTGCGTCAAAGCATTGCATTCCTACGGCGTGATAATCGGACGCTTAGTTTTCGTATTGAGAGAATAAATCAAAAGCGTCCTAGTTACTAGGCAACGCTGCCCTGAGCCAGTGTTCGGCTATATTTGCTGGCCATCGGGCATGATCCGCGTCCTTGCGTTATTGTGTCTCCAGTGAGTTTAGGCCAGTTCGCCCCATCCCTAGGCCTCACCCTTCGGCTTCACTGCATTCGCGAAATTCTGCTCCCGGCAGAATTTTCACACTCTTTCGTGCTCAGAAAAACTGTGTTGCGAAATTTTGAATATTCCGCTGAATTATCACTCGAATGCTGAATGAATTACTGTGCGGAATTTGATAAAAATGCGGAAAAGCAGAAAACGGAACAAAACTCAAAAATTACGTTGGACTTCCACTCTTCGCGTGGATATTTTCATTATAATAAGGCTGAATAGTTACGCTTCACCAAACTCCTGTATAAATAAATCAAAGTTTTCATCTCTTAGCATAAATTATCCTCCAGTTTTTATTCTTTTCAAATTTTTAATTTAATATTCATTTTAGTAGGTTCTGGTCAATCCGTATTGGAATTACACATCAGTAGATACTTTAGTTTATAGACACAATCTTGCTTTCCCTAACCTCATCAAGATAGATGTTGACGGAAATGAACACAAAATTCTTAGTGGTATGTCAAAGATTCTAAAAGACCAAAGACTAAAATTGATTGCTATAGAGACTGACGATAGGATAGATGCCCGCCAGCTTCCAAAGATTGGAGGAGGTCAAAGCTAAATAAAAACAATTTCCAACGGTTTTGTCAATCTGTGTAATTTAGAAACAATGGTGGGATAATTTGGGACCGGAAGGGTCGTAAGATACTTACGAGACTACCAAAAGATTCTACGGTTGTCGGATACTATTATAGTAGGGTCTTCAGCATGGTTAAATCGTTATGTACAGGAGGAGTATTATAAATAACTCATCGGTTTTTGTTATAGCAGAGGTTGGGATGGGCCATGATGGGAGTCTTGGTCTAGCTCATGCATTCATCGATGCGATCGCAGGAACTGGTGTTGACGCGGTGAAGTTTCAGACGCACATTGCAGACTCGGAAAGTAGTTCGTCAGAAAGGTTTCGTATTCTCTTCAGCCCACAAGATTCTAATCGGTACTCTTATTGGAAGAGGACGGAATTTACGAAAGAGCAATGGGATGGTCTTCGCGTGCATTGCTTCCAAAAGGGTCTCGAATTTATGAGCACCCCCTTCTCTCTAGATGCAGTTACTTTGCTGAAGAGTATTGGGGTAGCGAGATGGAAAATTGGGTCGGCAGAGGCGAATTATAATGAACTCGTTGATGCCATCCTTAGTTTTAGGCAAGAGACGTATATCTCAACTGGGATGATCTCGCTTAAGGATGTCGATTCATTGGTACTGAGGACTGAACGGTTTTCACCAAAGTTGACGCTTATGCAATGTACAACAATGTACCCCACTGAGCCGGAAACCTTGGGGCTAAATGTGATCAAGGAGTTTCATGACCGATATACTTGCCCAGTTGGATTTTCTGATCATTCAGGTACGATCTACCCATCGTTAGCAGCAGTCGCTTTAGGCGTATCTGCAATTGAGGTGCACGTAACTCTCGATAAGAGAATGTTCGGACCAGACGTGTCCGCATCGATAACCGTAGATGCTCTTAAAGAGATGGTCGATGGTGTACGGTTTCTTGAGAGAGCACGTTCTAATCCGGTAAAGAAAGAGGAGATTCCGGATGCCGTAATCGCATCTTCAGGAGCCTTTTCGCGTAGATGTTTTGCAAAAAGAGCATTGGCCAGGGGTGACCAGGTAAAGAACGGTGATGTGGTTATGAAAAAGGCAGCAGAGGGTGTTGCAGATGTTCGGGAAATTCAGGGTCAGCGACTTACCCGGGATCTTCCGATTGGGGCGTTAATAAGTTTGGAAGACTTCGAAATATGATGAAACGTAAGGTATGTGTCGTTGTCGCAAGTCGCGCGAATTATGGGCGAATAAAGTCTGCGATGACTGCGATTGCAGAGCAGAATAACCTTGAGCTTCAGGTCGTGGTAAGTGCATCCGCACTGTTAGACCGTTTTGGTAGAGCAATAGATGTTATTCAGAAGGACGGTTTTGAGGTCTCGGCAAAGGTTTATGTTGTATTGGAGGGCGAGACCCCAACAACAATGGCAAAAACAACGGGGCTCGCGATAATTGAATTAGCAACTATCCTTGAGAATCTAAAACCTGATGTTGTGGTTAGTGTTGCGGATCGTTTTGAGACACTAGCAACTGCGGTTGCGGCTAGTTATATGAATATTCCGGTTGCTCATACTCAGGGGGGGGAGACTAGTGGGTCAATAGATCAAAGTGTACGTCATGCTATTACGAAATTGTCCCATTTACACTTTCCGGCGACCGACTTGGCAAAACAAAAACTAATTGAACTCGGTGAGGAAGAATCACGAATTGTTGTCGTCGGCTGTCCAGCGATTGATCTTTTGTTAGATTTGCCGCCACTAACTCAGGAGATATTTGGGAGAACTAAAGGTGCTGGCCAGGTGCCAGACTTATCTAAACCCTATATTTTGGTTGTTCAGCACCCCGTTACCACTGAATATTCGATGGCCAGGCGACAAATAGAAGAGACACTGAGGGCCGTAAGCACTTTGGGAATGCAGACCATTTGGCTATGGCCAAACGTTGATGCCGGATCAGAAGATCTCTCCAGAGGAATCAGGGTGTATCGAGAGCAGGGGAAAAAAGACCATATTGGGTTCTATAAGAATTTTTCTCCGGGGGATTATGCGACTTTACTGAAAAACGCAGAATGTATTGTGGGGAATAGCAGTAGTGGGATTAGGGAGGCGGAATTTCTAGGTACTCCTTGCGTTAACATTGGAACCCGGCAATCTGGTCGTGAGAGGGGGGAAAATGTTGTTGATGTTGAACATGATAAGAGTCAGATCGAAAGCGCCATCAAGAAAGCAGTTGATCATGGTCGGTTTAGTTCTCAGCTTCTATATGGAGATGGAACCGCAGGCGTCAAAATAGCCGACTATTTGGCGAATTGTCATTTTCGAATTCAAAAATAACTCAGGGTAGACCTGGAAATTGCGATCGGTCGGCATCATTCCTGCTCGCGGTGGATCGAAGGGAATACCCAGGAAAAACCTAGCAAATCTAGGTGGGGTGCCGCTTATAACTTACTCTATTGTGGCGGGAGAACTCTCCGCACTCGATAAAGTGTACGTAAGTACAGAGGATAGTGAAATCACCCGTTTCTGTCATCGTATCGGCTCAAATGTGATTCGTCGTCCACAAAATCTCGCAACCGACGAAGCCTTGACGGCACCATTAGTAGTACATGCTTTGGAGGCTCTAGCAGAATTAGGAGAAATTTACGATCTAGTGGTGTTACTTCAGCCGACGTCACCGTTTCGACCCCCATGGGTGATCGATCAAACATTAAGAATTCTTTCTCAAGGTTTTTTCGAGAGTGTAATTTCGGTAAAGAAACTAGAAGGAGGGCATCCATCAAGAATGTGCCAAAGAAAAGACTCGGGAAGCCTAAGCAGGTATAACGCCGAGCATTCATTCGTACCGCGAGCTGAATTGCCCGAGGTCTTCTTACGGAATGGCTCGGTCTACGCCGTAATGGCGCAATCCTTTCTCAAGACAGGAGATTTCTTTTCCAAGAATACCTTCGGGCTTGTCTTGCCTGAATTATTCTCTATCAATTTAGACGCGCCACTTGATCTAGAGTTTGCAAATTTTCTTCTGGATCGTAGAGATTGTCAGCGTGAATTGAGAATGTTACGCAAGGAAGTCTTGTCGCGACTCTCGGTTCGGGGTAATCTTGATCCGAAAGTAGTTCCACACAAAGCTTAGGTTAACTCCTAGAAGGGATAATCAATGCCGTCGATTTTATTTTTTTGTGGAGGTACGCAAACGAGAAGCCAGATAGAACGCGACAACGTGATTTGGGACTTAGTTAGGGATCAGACAAAATACAAAATAAAAATACTTACCGAAAGAGAAGAGGATAGAAAGCTTTTCGAAGACTTTGAGGGGTTTGAAAGCGTTGCGTCTCTTGAACGGTCTATCAGGTGTGTGGGAAAAATCGATAACACGCTTCTTGAGACATATTCAAAACGATATTCAACTTTCCACCTCCAAAAGTTGCGTATACCGACCAACTTGCGAGGCGCCCACCTTTTTCAAGTCGGGTCGTCGAGTTTTCCTGTTGTCCTCTGCAGGTATTTTGTCGCAATGGAAAGTATTATTGTGTACCTTAATCCCGATTTCGTTTGTTTAACTCTCGGTGAGGCATTTAATCATCCCTGTATACCTATCCTCGACGCGGTTTGCCAGCTACAGAATAGAAAACAGCTATTTGTTGGCCGTCCCATGTCCCGTATTATGGTTACTGACAATATGGCAAGAGCTTCCAAAGAGATAGAAAATATGTATGTGCATAAATTGGAGGCCGGACTTTCGGATCGGGAGAAACGGGTCACGATCGATGCAATCGAGAACTACAAAACATTTAAAAGAAGTGAGGAGGCCAAGGCACTATTGAGCAAGGACCATAGAGTAATGAAATCTCGAGAGAAGATATGGCCAAGAATATTTTCTCGACGATATGTTTATGAAAGGTACCTAGATCTTCAATTCAGGCTGTGGCGATCTCATTATAAGTACCCGAATTCGCTAGATTGGAATCCTGAAAGCAATGAGATTGTGGGAGAGGGTGATGGTGAAGGGGGGCGAACAAGAGGAAAATCTGGGCCCTATGTCCTATTATTGCTTAATAAGAATAGGAATTATCGAACGACATTCCTGACCCCTTTTGAGTCAGATATAACTTCGGTTATCTGCAACGTTGCTATCTCGTTACCGCTTACGCATACCCTTGTGGTGCGCGAGCATCCAGGGACACGGCTTCGACGTTTTGAATATTCTAGGGCGGCGTACCAGTTAGCGAATGTTCGGTTTGCCGCCAGAGAAAGTGATCTCTTTGATCTAATTGATCAATCAGAGGTAGTGCTAACTTTAGCTAGCACGTCGCTGTTAGACGGACTTATCATGGGTAAACCAGTTATTTTGTTAGGCCGCCCAGCGTTTATGGTTGGAAGCACTCGTTCTCCATTTTTTCAGATGGAAAACTGGAAGGATCTATCGAAATTGCTTGAACGCTGCCGGCAAACCACTATCCCGACTGAAGAAGTGCTGGCATATTTCTATTCATTTTTGTCTAATACTGCCTCTATGTACGATATGGAAGGTGTGCCAGATTGGCCAGATGAGAAGCGAGCCGCGTTGACAGATTTGCCTTGGTATACCCCTGGATCAAGAGGCCTGACCAACATCGGACTTAAGCTCAGTAGATATATAGCGCAATTCGATTGAACTGAGTGCGTAAAGAGCTAGATTTACTTGCCCTCTATTATTAGTCGACGGGTTTGTTATTGATGGTAGATAAAATGTGGTTTTCAATCGACTGGCAGGTAAAGTGGCAATTTTTCCATTCTTTTTCGTGTATGTAGGTGCGGTGTTGAGAGAAGCAACGAATACGCCTCTGTTCGAAAAAATATTTGGCGTAACGATAGTGTTTCCCTGCTCTGGCTCAAAGGGTAACTCTAAGCGCACTGTAAATTGGTTTCAGAGGTCGAGTTCGCCAACCGGCTTGAGTGCGTCTATTTATGGGAGATTCTAGTGACAGTTGCATCCAGCATAGAAAAGTTAGCGAAGGCAATAATGAGCATTACTTGAACTCTGCTTAGGTGGTGATAGTGCCCAAACGGGCACAAGGCGCTCGTGATCGAGAATCAAGCTCAAGCGCCGCAATGAGGAACTGAACTGATGGCGATACTAATTACTGGGGGTCTTGGCCTGATCGGGTCTACCCTGTGCCGACGTCTGATGTCGCAAGAGGATGACATAGTCGTGGTGGATAATCTGTGGCGCGGAAAATTGTCAAACTTATTGGCGGATGGGGAGACATGGGCGGATCTCGGCATAAGGTTCTTCCAGTATGATCTTCAAGATTATGAAAAGTGTCTTGAGGTTACGAAAAATGTGACGACAGTCATTCACCTTGCGGACATTGTTGCTGGAATTAATTTTGTTTTCGCTAATGAATATTTTGTGTATAGATCGAACACGCTAATCAATTCGAATGTGTTGAATGCAGCTATTGCAAACAGCGTGAGTGAGTATCTTTATGTTGGAACCGCGTGTAGTTACCCCCAACACAAACAGTCTGAGTTAGGGGGCCCACCCCTCAAGGAAGAGGATGCATACCCAGCGGATCCGGAATCGAGCTATGGATGGAGTAAATTGATCGGAGAGTACGAATGTCTATTAGCAGAGAAACAAGGACACATTGACGTATCTGTGCTTCGTTTGCACAACGTTTATGGCCCGCCTTGCGAAATGTCTCCAGAAAAATCACAAGTGATCCCGGCTCTTTGTCGTAAGGCTCTAATGTATCCGAGCGAGGATTTCGTTGTTTGGGGTTCAGGTAGTCAGCGCCGTGCTTTCGTTTTTGTCGATGATGCCGTGGACGCAATAGAATCGGCACTTGTTTCAGGAATGTCGCGAGGCGTAATACAGATTGGACCAGAAAAGAGTCATTCGATAGCGGATATTGCAAAAAGAATCGTTTCTATCTCCAGAAAGCCGATAACTATCCGGTTTGACCCTTTCCAACAAGAGGGAGATAAGGATAGAGTCGCAGATAGTTCAAAAGCGGAAAAATTATTGGGTTGGCGTCCCAAAACTACATTAACCGAGGGGTTGACGAGGACCTACCGATGGGCGGAAGAACACATTAACGATGCTTGAAAAACCTAGTGGATTACAGATCCTTTTTTTGTCAAAAAATATGCAATCGTATAAGGCGGCATATTACCAACAAGAGATAATTGAAGAAATAGCTTCAAGACGCAACGTCTTTTTTTACGGCCCAGGGTACCCTGATTTTGATCCGTCGGATTCTATCAGTGATGTTTTAGCGAAGGCACCACTCGACGTGAACTGCATATTGACAGGGCATAGTTGGTTATCTGAAGTAACAGGGAACCCGATTAGCCCTCAAGTAGACTTAGCGATGACAGATTTACCGAAGTTCGGCATCCTCAATAAAGAATATACCCAAGTCGCCCAGAAGTTGGATTATTTTGTTAGAAAAGGTTTCGCTAAAATATTCTCCCATCATCCTCAACTAGAAGCTATTGCCGACATCAGAAATATGCCATACGCTCATATCCCGTTTGGCTTTGCTGAGAGGAAGCTGTTCCGCGGCAGCGAGAGTCGCATTTTTGATCTTACCTTCACGGGCATTATGCAGAACCAAGGTGCCAAGTCTATTCAGTCGGATATACGCTTAAGGATAATGCGCAGGCTCTTTTTTTGCCTGGGGGATCTTCCTATAGCGAAGCGACGGGCAATTTCTGACAAAAATATTTTCTGGAGAGGGTTACCAAGGAAAACCCGTCATGAGAAAATATATACTTATAGGGCGCTAAAAACGATTTTCGCAAAATATGGCTATAAGCACCTACCCGAGAAGGAATATTTTCTTCTCTTGGCGCAGTCAAAGCTTGTGTTATGCACTGATTCCCCTTTGGGATTGGTCAGTCCAAGGGTATATGAGGCAATGGCGTCAGGCTCAGTCGTATTCTGCGAAAATTCCAAATCGTTTAAGTCTCTGCCTAGCGACTGTGTCATTAAGTTTGAGTCGAATCTAAGTGATTTTCAGCAAAAGCTGTCATGGTGCCTTGACAATGACGCGGTGCGTGAGGAGATTGCAACCCGGGGCCGTGAGTTAGCGTTACGGGAGTGCGAGTGGCGTGTTAGGGTGGATGTGATACTAAAAGAGATTAGCCAACGACTCTAACGGCCGCTACCAGTGCTTATGAGTGGATGCACACGCATCTCGACTGCCTATTTTCACATAAACTGGATTACGGTCCGCTTAAGGAAGTCTTTTTCTGAGACTAGAGCAAACCAAAGAAAACGATGGGTATTGACAAAGCCTTAGCATTTTTTCGCAACACGGACAATGCTCGTGCGATCCGTTTAGTTGCAAGGATGCTCAAAGAAGAGCAATGGAGTGCATTTTTTCTTTTTTCCTTCACGTTCGTTTCCAGTCTGCTAGATGTAGGGGTGCTGTCAGTTTTCTCGTTCGCGATTGCCATGCTGGCTGGTGGCACCGAAACCTTGCTGAACATATTCCCTGACGCGATCAAAACAGGTCTCGATCCCATCATATTATTCATTAGTAAAGATGCGAGACCGTCGACTATGTTCGTGGTATTACTAGGGCTTGGGGTGCTCCTCCAAATAACGAAGAGTTCCTTAGACTATTCCACAGCATGGTTGAGAAATTCTTTGTCCGCTAGAACAGATCTCAAATTGATACGAGAAATCACGAGCTTGGCAATCAATGCCGAGTACTCAGATATTCAGGATATATCAACGGGGGAGTTAACAGCCCTTTTGGAACAGAAAAGATCGGTAGGGCGATTGATTCGATTATCGATAAACGTGGGTGTGATTTTTCTAGCGCTTGGGGTGTACATTGGTGTTTCCGTGCTGGTTAGTTGGCAAATGTCACTTGGGGTAGTTTTGTATGCTCTCACATTGTGGCTTGGAATGACGGTGTTAGCGAGAACAGTAAGTCGACTTTCCGTCAGGGCCAGCAAGTTGCTTACAAAGAGTTCTGCTATCGCCACGGAATATTTCAGCATTCCGAGGGTAATTAGATTGGCCTCTGCACAAGAGGTGGTCTCAGAGGAGGTCCAGCAAGTTCATGAAAAAATGATTAAAGCAAATAGGTCGATTAGTGTGGTGCGCGCTATCATGGCACCTGCGATTGAGATGTTTTCTGTAGTAGTTATTGTCACTATTTTGTTAGTGAACGTGATATTGCTAGGCCATGATGCGAGCGGAACAGTTAAAGTCTTTGCTGTTATCTTGATCGCACTTCGCGCTAAACCACACCTTATGGCGTTGAACGTGTTGGCTGTCAGCTTTGTCAAAGAACTCCCTAATGCCGCCGTGGTTGCGCGGACTCTGGGCCAGATAAGGAAGGGCCAGCAAGCACCGGCAACAAGTAAGAAAGTCAATTTTGAACAACAGATTGAGCTGACCGAGGTTGCGCTGACTTATCGATCTGGTTGTAGAGCGTTAAATAATATTAATCTGTCGATTCGCAGGGGGCAGAGAATTGCCATATTGGGTAGAAGTGGGGCCGGGAAATCAAGTTTGATTGATGTAATCACAGGGTTGCGTGTGCCAACATCTGGCAAAGTCCTGATCGACGGGAAAAACTTATCGGATATTAATGCCAACGACTGGAGAAGGCTCATTGGCGTGGTGGATCAAGAAACTATCCTGATACGTGGGAGTATACGAAACAATATCACTTTTGGCATGACTGATATTGAGGAGGCAGCGGTAGTTGAGGCTGCTCGAGCATCAAGAGTGCATGACTTTGTTGTTACTCTACCGCAAGGGTACAACACTGGCGTAGGCGAGCGAGGTGTGTCGCTTTCGGGCGGGCAGCGTCAACGTATTGCACTAGCGAGAGCTCTTATAAAAAAGCCCTCTATACTGTTGCTTGACGAAGCAATGAGCGCGTTAGATGTTACCACCGAGGGTGAGATCGGTGATTCGTTGAAGGCGCTTCCAAAGGACATTACAATAATAATTATTACACATCGCTTATCTTTGCTCGATTCAGTCGATGATGCCATAGTCCTGGACCAGGGCGAGATTGTTATGCGTGGCTCTTCCCAGGAAGTAGCGACTTACTACCAGTACCAAGCAAGATGATTTCCGGCGTGTTGATTTCCAATGCGACTGGCTTTCGGTACTTAATTGTGTCTGTCGAGCGAGGAATAGAAAGCCT
>Ga0233427_10003674_pt1 | contig 13261 bp, 13 predicted proteins | sample SI_118_April2016_5_FD_179885 | JGI IMG/M metagenome (GOLD analysis project Ga0233427, IMG submission 179885) | Seawater microbial communities from Saanich Inlet, British Columbia, Canada - SI_118_April2016_100_MG | ecosystem: Environmental > Aquatic > Marine > Inlet | place: Canada: British...
TATTCTTATTTTATTACCAACAATTGCAAATGCAGATCAGGGTTTAAAAATTTCATGTCTTAATATGAAGTCAATGTACGGTAAAAAATACGAACCCTTAAAATTCACTTTAGAAGCTGTGGGTTTTCAATATTTTGATCAAGGGAAAGATAAATTTGTAATGATTAAAGCTAAAGATTTAGATATGGGTGAGGATCATTTTACTGCAAGGTTTGCAGATTATGAACTAGGTTTTCAAATGATCATATTTAAAGGAGATACAAAGCCTACAATGACGATGTCTAAATATGATTATAAGAATGAAAAGTTTTTAGAACATTACACTTGTGATGCTAAAATGGCTTACATTGAGTAGATCAAGTGAAGTGAATTTGAAGTGAATTATATTAAGATAACTTGATGTGAGTCTAGAAGTAAGTAGTATCAACAGTAATGAAAGGAAATATTTTAAAGCTTACTGATTTGTAATCAATAGGTCCGCGGTTCGAATCCGTGCGGGGGCACCATCACTCAATAAAATCACCACTTATAATTTTTGCAAAATTAAAATTAAGTAATTCGGTAACAATAATTGCTACCATAGTGCTACCACTTTTGTAGACCAATCAAGAGCTCCCCCCTTTTTTTTTACTCTAAAATTATTACTTTATGAATGAGTGGTTCGTTAGGTCCGATCTTAGTATACACTGCAATTGATTTTTGAGACTTATTTGGTGATATAGAAGTTATATGTATTAACCCTGGCCATGTAGACCCTGAGAATTGATTGTGATTACTCTTAATCATACTTTCAGTGTAAGCTCCAACATTTACATCATACTCTCCAACTTTTCCTGAAACAGGATTGTTGTGAGGATTTCTAATATTCATTGAATTAAAGACTGGATGAAATGCTCTTACACCTTCTTCTAAATTGCTTAAGGCTTTATCACATTCAATTACTGGTGTACCTTTTGGATTAATTTTTGTTGCTGCAGCTCTATTTAAAATATGAGTTTCAGTTCCCCATAAACAAAAATTATATTCATAAGTTATGGTTTTTACAATCATATCAAAATTTGTTTGAGCAACAGCTTTACGAGCACTTGCTGTATACCCATTATAAGCAACCACACCTACTGCAGCGAGGATACCGATAATGGCTACAACGACTAGGAGTTCTATTAGGGTGAAGGCTTTGCGGTTCATTCTAAAGGAATCCATGTTCTTAGACAATTAGGATCTTTCTCATTAAAATTGGGATTATAACTACAAGTAAGCTTTTGGTTTGTCCCATCTTTATATTCAGCAACAGGACTAACTATATAAAGACCTCTGATATTGTTCCAATTTAAAGCTGTAACATTTATTTCTCCAACATGAGTCCATGCTCCACCGCAACCAAACGGATGGTCTGACTTAGTATATGGATGAATTCTTCCATAAGGATTTTTCATATTTGGAAATGCTTTTGGCCCAAGATTGGTACAATTATTCCAGTTTTGGAAATTTATATAAAAAAATTTAATACTAGATGTAGAAGAACAAGGTGCATAATTCATCCATGTAAGAGATGAATCTAATTCACATTTTGTGTTTTCTGATAAAAGATAACTTGTTACTGTTTTATAGTTTTGTTTTGCTGCTGATATTTTTGCAGCCTTAGTATACCCGTTATAAGCAACCACTCCTACTGCAGCTAAAATACCGATGATAGCAACAACGACTAGGAGTTCTATTAGGGTGAAAGCTTTGCGGTTCATATAAAAACTTTACCACTGTTACCAGATTGTTGCCAAGTCAAAAATATTTCAGGATTATTGTTGCAAACAAATGTTTATTTAAGAAATGAGTCTTGATTTGTAATCAATAGGTCCGCGGTTCGACTCCGTGCGGGGGCACCATCACTTAATAAAATCAGTACTAATTTTTTTTATGATTTTATCTACAACATATTTTGAACCTATTAATGATAAATGGTCACCATCATGATAAAAAATATTTTCTTTATCATTAGCAACACATCTATCTTTAATAATAGTGTCACAAAAAAACTTATGGGGGTAAACTCTATAAATACTAGAACTTTGAACATTGTCTAAAATTTCAAATACTGGTTTGTTTCTTTTTTTATAAACCTCATAACTTCCTGACAATATGGGAACTGAAAATCGAGAAAAATTAAGTCTATTTTTTATAAATTTACTATTAAGCAATCTGGGAACATTAAACGCCATTTCAGGAACTGGATAAACCAAAACTAATTTATGACCTTGATTAATAATGTAATTTATCCGAGATATTAATGCTTCTCTGATATATTTCTGTCTTTGTTGTTTAGATGATGTTTTGATGTTAACAGGTTCTAAATAATCATCATAAATCAAGTTTGATTCTTCTCTATAACCCTCTTCATTATCATAAAAAGTTTCTAAGATTTTTAAAGTCCACCTAAAATGTAAGATTACTATTAAATTTGAGTTATCTTTTAAAAAATTATCTATTTCGACTGTAGATATTTTACCAATATCATTAGTTTTTCTTTTTACACGATTAAAATCTTTTAAATACATAAATGGTTGGAATCGAAATAAACTTAAATCATTTTTTTTAGTTTGCTCATTAAGATGGTAAAGTATTGATGCGGAATGCGAGTCTCCTATTAAAACAACTTTTTGCAAATTATCTTTTTGATAAAGATCTTTATTGTCTAGAGATTTTGTTAATTCTTGTTGAAATATTTTTGGTATTCTTTCCTTTATTCCATTTTTTTTTATTACATATAAATTTAAAGAGATAAGGAATACGGTAAAAAATAAAAGTATAATGAATAAATTTTTAAAATAATATTTTCTATTTCTAAAAGGTTTCTCAATAAAATAGAAAGAAATAATTGCTAAACTTAACAGAATTAGCACTGAGATAATTTCACCAATTTTATTTTCAAATGCAAATTCTGTAACTCTTGTGAAGGCAAAAATTGGATAATGCCAAAGATATAAAGAATATGAAATTAAACCTATTCCAACAAATAATTTAGATGAGAGAATTTTAGTAATAAATTCATCTTTGCTTGAAAACCAAATTACCAAACAAACACCTATAATTGATGATAACGTTAAAAGTGAAGGATGAAAAATTTTATCATTAAAAAATAAAACTGAGTGGCCAATCAAAAGTAAACCTACAGTTGGTAATATTAAATTTAAACTTTTATATTTACACCTAGTGCCTCTTGTAATCTCATAATAAGCCAAAATTGAACCTGTCAATAATTCCCATAATCTTGTGTGAAGAAAGTAAAAAGATGCAGAGGGATAATTTCTACTAGTCCATTCAGCTAACCCTAGGCTAATCAAAAAACCAAAAATTAAAATATGTATTAAATATTTTCTAAAGTATTTAAATGTAAGAAAAAAAGTTAATGGAAATATAATATAAAATTGTTCTTCTACGGATAATGACCATGTATGAAGTAAAGGTTTATATAATCCACTCGGTGCAGCATATTCTTGACCAGAATAATGAAAAAAAAAGTTTGAGCTAAAACCAAGCGAATAGAGAATAGATTTTGAAAAATCTATAAAACTAATTGGTAGTAAGTACATCCAAGCAAACAGAAAAGAAACCAACATTACAAATAATAATACTGGCAAAATTCGTCTTACTCTTCTCTCGTAAAAGTATTTTAAGTTAAAAGATCCTGTGGTAATCAATTCTTTTAAAATAATGGATGTAATTAAATAACCAGAAATAACAAAAAAGATATCCACTCCAATAAAACCACCTTCAAAATACTTATGACCAAATAAACTAATTTTAGAATGATAAAGAATAACTACCCCAACAGCGATTGCACGCAAACCATCAATTTCTGGACGATAACTAATCTTCATTAGAAATTCTTACTATAAATAAAAAGAAAAAAACAATATAATTTAGATATTAATTACTTAATTTTAAATTATTTTAATTGAACATAAAAACATACCTTTTTTATAAAAATTTATTAATATCTGTACTTATAACATTATATTCAATAAAGTTAATTAATGTTTAGTAAATTTTTGATAAGGTGCATGTTATTTTTTTCAGTATTTTTACTTTCATTAAATATCTATAATATTTTTTATCCTAAAGATTACAGAAATGATCCACATTTAATAAATGGTTATCTTTCCAAAGAAAATAGAAATGAAATATTAAAGTATAAAGATGCAATTAAAAAATTTGATAAATTATATTCTATTCATGGAGAATCATTAAAGTTTTTAAATGAAGCAACAAAAGTTTACTTTATTTCTAAAATACCAACCGAATACAGCTGGAAAGAAAAATATACTAAAGTAAAGTTTCAAGAAAATTGGGTACTTTATTTTTTTAGAAAATTTGAAGAAACTCTAATAAATAATAATCAAAAAAGTAAATATAATGGTGCTTATATTTATTATCAGTCATCAGATTATAAGTTTGCTCTTAAAAGAGGAATTAGTATTTGTTCCCAAGATGCTGTCAGTTTCGCAAATTTACTTAAAAGAAGATACAATATTGATTATAATATTGTCGGTTTAGACGGACACGTTGTAATGCAAGCCAAAGTTAATAATAAATACTATTTATCAGATCCAAATATGGGATTAACTTTTAATTTTAATATAGATGAATATTATAATAATGATGAAAATTACCTAAAAATTAAAGATGCTTACACAGGGATTGGTCGTCCTGATTTAATAAATTCTTTTGACGAACCAGGTAACAGAAAATTCAAATATACTGGCCCTGCATCAAAAGAAAATACATATAATCCAGATACAATTACAATTTTTTCAAATTATGTTAAGTGGTTAATACCAACATTTCTTTTTATAATTGGATTTTATTTAAGTTATAAAAAACGTAAAAAATGATTTTAATGTATTGGTCCTAAGTTGGATATTTATATTATTTATTTAAATTATTAATTTCAAAATTAACCATGTCATTAATTAGTGGATTAATATTTTTATTTGGTTTCCATTTTAATTCATTTTTTGCTTTAGTGCTATCTCCAAGAAGATAAGCTACATCTAATGGTCTAAAAAACTCTTTTAAAATTACTATTATAACTTTATTATTATATAATGCTTTTTCCTTAAGTCCATTTCCTTGCCATTTGATTGGCATATTTAATTTTTTACAAACTAAATTTATAAATTCCTTAATTGAGTATTGTTTTTCTGATGAGATAACAAAATCATCAGCTTTTTTATGAATCAAAATTTTATACATCATATTGACGTAGTCCCTTGCATGACCCCAATCTCTTCTTGAATAAATATTTCCAAGTTTTAGAGTATCTTTCTTTTTATTAAATTTAATTTCTGTTAATGCTTTTACAATTTTTTTTGTGACGAATTGGTCTCCTCTAAGAGGGCTTTCGTGATTAAATAAAATTCCATTAGAGGCAAATATATTAAATGAATTTCTATACATTCTAACATGATGGTATGCAGATAGTTTTGCTATAGAATATGGTGATATTGGATTGAAATGAGATTTTTCATTTAATTTTTTTTGATTTCTTTCATTTAAACCATACATCTCAGATGTTGAGGCTTGGTAAAATCTTGTTTTCTTACTATACAGACGAATAGCCTCAAGTATATTTAAGACTGACTGATTGTTAATTTGGTCTGTATAAATAGGGTTATCATATGCATATTTTACAAATGACTGGGCCGCTAAATTAAAAAAATATTTAGGTTTTATTTTTTTTATTACTTCAATTATCCTTAAATGTTCTGATAAATCTAAATTTATATATTCTATTTTATTTTTTATATTTAGTAATTCTAAACGAGATAATGGATCTAATGAACTTCTTCTTAAGATACCATAAACTTTGTAATTTTTTTTTAATAATAATTGCGCCAGATAGGCTCCGTCTTGACCTGTTATACCTGTAATTATTGCAGAAGATTTCATTAAAATTTTATATCATATATCATGAATTATAAATAACAGAAATTATAATTATAATATTTGAGCTTTTTTTTTTAAATATTTAATTAAAATTTCATACCCCGAAAAAGTGAGTGGAATAATAAAAATTAGTCCGTAGAAAACTTGTTTCTGATCTCCTCTTAAAATGTAGGGTAAAACCATAACAATAGTAACCAAAAAAGCAGATATTAGAAAAAATTTAAATTTAGTAAATTTTGTTTTTAGTAAATTTAATATTAATCCAAAATATAAAAAAAACATCATACCGACTGCAAAAAAATTATATTTAAAAGATAATTTTGCATTTATCCAGGTTAACAAAATGAACAGTCTAGCCGCATATAACTTGATTGAATATAAAGGATTATCCAATAATGCACAAAAGTGATTACGAAGTGAATTATAATCTGTAATTAAACATTTATTATAAGTTTTGATTACTTCATTATCAATTATTACATATTCAAATTTATTCTTAATTAGGTCAGTTTGTAAATAACTATCTGAAAAAGGGCTAAGACCTACTGCATAATAATTTAAATATAAGAAATATAAGATAAAAAAAGTTGCCAAAACAAAGATGTTTAAAATAGATTTTTTTTTATCAATTAAATAAAATTTATAAAATAAAATCATAAAAACTGTAAAAAAAACTTTTCCATCAAGCTTAAGTAAAAAAAAAATAGTTATAAAAAAAAATATTTTATAAAATGTTCCAAAATCATATTTTGATATGAAAAAAAAGGAAATCATAAATAAACTCAAAGTTAAACCAGCGTGATTTAAGGTATGTACCCAGAAAATAAAAAATGGGTTACAAACTATAAAAGCAGTAGATAAAAAAGATATCAATTTAGAAAAATTAAAATTTACAAGAGATTTATAAAATAAAATAGATGATAAATAATAAATTACATATTGAACTTCTACATAGTAACTTATTAAATTAAGTTTTTCCAAAATTGTAATAAATAGTGTGTATGTAAAAAATAAATGCCAAGCAATGTTTTCACCTCCTAATAGGCCTTTCCCAATACCACCATCAAAGAAACTTTTTAAGCCAACATATCTTGAGGCATCAAAGGATGTGGCCATCATATCTGGATCATATCTTAAATACATATAACTTGATGAGATAAAATAAAGAATTAGATAACAAAAAATTAATAATATTATTTTTTTGTTTTCAATAAAATGTTTCATAAATCTAAGAATCTAATAATCATTTATGCTAATAACTGTAATTGAACAAGGGTATTAAATAAATTTTTTGATTAATTATAAAAATTTGTTTATTTTAGATATTACGTAATTCATCTCACCATTACTTATTTGTAAATAAGATGGGATGTAAAATCCATATCGTCCCAAATAGGATGAGTTAGGATATTCTTTTTTTTTAAAAATTTTCATCTTTTTAAAAATTTTTTGTTCGTGCATTGGCCAAAAAAAAGGTCTAGCACCTATACCAGAAGTAACTAATTTTTTTATAATACTTGAAGCTAAAACTTTTTTATTTTTTATAACAATTCCTACAACCCAATAAATATTATTTGAATAAGAAATTTTGGGTGGTGTCATATATATGTTCTTATTTTGAGACAACTTTTTATAATAATAATTTCCTATATACATTTTTTTTTTTACAACAGAATCAAGTCTTTTTAGTTGATTAATTCCTAAAGCAGCTTGCATGTTTGTTATTCTATAATTCCACCCTATATCTTCATGATTAAATCTTTGTTTATTTCCAAAACATAGATTTCTTAATGTTTTACATTTTTTATAAAACTTTAGATTGTTTGTGGAAATCATGCCACCTTCTCCAGTGGTTATTTGTTTGTTAGCATAAAAACTAAAAGTACTAATATCTCCAAATGAACCACAATACTTATTCTTATATTTCAATCCAATAACTTCAGCAGCATCCTCTATTAAAAGTATCTTATTTTTTTTACATATTTTTATAATCTTATCCATATCATTAGAGTAAGAATAAATATGAGTGATTATTATTGCTTTTGTTTTTTTTGTAATTTTTTTTTCTAAATCACTTAATTTTATATTCCAAGTTTTCATATCACAATCAATTAAAACTGGTTTTGCATTTTGTTTAATAACTGCTAATGCGTTTGAGATTATTGTAAAATTAGGAATTATTACTTCATCATTTTTTTTTAAGTTTAGTGATCTAATAGTGATTTCTAACGCAGCTGTCCCATTTGACACAGCAATAGAATATTTTCGTTTAATTTTTTTTGAAAATTTTCTTTCAAAAGTTCTTACTTCAGGGCCATCAGAAGAAATCCAACCTTTTTTTAAGACATCGTTAACTGATTTTATATCTTCTTTTGATATATGAGGTATACTAACAGGAATAAATTTTTTATTTAATTTTAATTTTTTTTTCATTAATTTTTTCAAATATGACCTTATCCATTAATAATGAATATGGTCCCTGCTTAACTTCTATCATTTTAACATCTTTTAAAACTTTAAAACCGTGACCACCATTTGACAACATTATCAAATCATTTGCATAAAGCTTTTTACTAAATAAATATTCTTCTTTATCATTATAAAAATCAACTCTTAGTATCCCTTTTAATAATATTATCACTTCAGTAGTAAGTAAAATTTTTGACTGACGCTTATTGTGTCTATGCGGCAATATTATATGATTTTTTTTATGGTTCATGTAACCAAATTGTTGTGTAGACTCTTTATCGGTGAAAAAATTTACTCCACTTTTTTTTTGATAATCACGCCTTATAATTAACGCATATAATTTTTTTTGATTATAAATTTTTTCTATCATTTTTATCTTAATTTTTTCTAAATCTAGTTATAAATATTCTTATAAAATAACTAAAGCCAAGAGAAAAAAATCTAAAAAAAGACGAGGTAGTTTTGCTTCCTTCCTGATCTGGTGGCTGAACATATGGTAATTCGCATATTTTCATCCCATTTTTTTTAATCTTATATAAAAATTCTATAAAAAACTCACCGTGTCCATATGCTATAGGTACACCAAATTTTAAAACTTCTTTTCTCATTAAAAAAATACTACTGGTGTAATCTTTAATTTCACCACCTAATATCAATCTACAAAAAAAATTAATGAATTTACTTGAAAATATTCTCATTACAGATCTTTGGTCCCCGCCCCCATCAACGTATCTTGATAACAATACAATATCGTGTGTTTCTAACTTTTTAATCATTTCATTAAAATGATGTGTGAGTTGAGGCATATTAGAATCTGTCCAACCTATGTAGTCTCCATTCGTGTTTATTAAACCTAATAAAAAAGCTGAAGCAAGGCCTCTAGATTTTCTTGAATAAAATTTAAAATTTTTATTATTAATAGTTTTTAAAATTTCTAATGTTCCATCGACAGAATTATCATCTACTAGAATAATTTCAACATTATCTAGAGTTGAGAAAATTTTATCAATTGAAGTTTTAATTATAAATGCTTCATTATAAGTGGACAAAATTATAGATGTCTTTTTATCCATTATATTTCTTTAACTCATCATCCATCATAATTTTAATTAGACCATTTAAATCAGTCTTAGGGTTAAATTTTAACTCTTTTTTTGCTTTGAGGGTGTCAGCTAATAAATTTCTAGTTTTAGAAGGTCTAAAAAGTTTTTTGTCAATCTTAATATATTTTTTATAGTTAAGACCAATATATTCAAAACATTTTTTTACAAAATATTCTATAGTATGATTTTTTCCTGTTCCAATAATATAAAAATCAGCCTTTTTTCTTTGCATTATTTTCCAAGAATATTCCACATATTCTTTTGCATATCCCCAATCAATTTTTGATTTAATATTTCCCAAATATAAAATTTTTCTTTTGCCATGATATATTTCACAGACACTTTCCACTATCTTTTTCGAAACATAATCTCGATGTCGCTTTGGGGACTCATGATTAAAAAAGATTGCTCCACAAACATGCATTTTATATACCTTAGAATACATCTTAGACGCATAATATGCGGTCGTTTTTGCTAACCCATAAATACTGTTTGGCTCTGGAGTTGTTTTTTCATTTTGTTTAAATTTTTTTGTTTCACCAAAAATATTTGAAGAAATTGGTTGAAAATATTTTATTTTCTTATTTTTTTTTTTAATTATTTCAAGAATTTCAATAACAGATAAAGCAGTTGCCTTAAATGAATAGGATGGAATTTGAAAGCTCCAACCAACATGATCCTGGTCAGCAAAATTATAAATTTCACTTGGATTAACTTCATTAATAATATTATTTAAAGAAATTGAGTCAAGTAGGTCGCCCTTATGTAAAAAGAAAGATTTATTAAAAATATCTTTATTACTTATTAGGTGTTCAATATTTTTTGTATTACCTACTGATGATTTTCGATACATTCCATGTACCTCATATTTTTTATCAATTAACAGTTCGATCATGTATGATCCGTCTTGACCAGTTGCTCCCAATATAAGTGCTTTTTTTTTGTCCATATATTTAGTCTATCTTAAAATTTTAAATTTAGGATAAGGTAATATAAATTTACCTCCTGAATTAAGCCATTTTTTTTCACGTTTTACAAATTCGTTGATAAATCCGTAGGGCATTACAAAAAAATAATCAGGATTCAATTTTCTAGCATTCGTTTCGGATAAAATTTTTATACCTGATCCAATGGTATATTTCCCCCATTTCGACGGTGTTCTTTCTGAAGCAAAAGGAATTTCTTTATTTGTTAGACCGTAGTATTGCAAAAGGGTATTTCCCTTAGTTGAAGCGCCATAAAGAAATATTTTTTTTCCTAATTTAATATTTTCTTTAATAAATTTTAAAGTATTTTTTTTATTCTGCTCAACTCTTTTAATAAATTTAATTATTTCTCTATAGCCAGCTTGTTCCTTATATTTTATAGATTTTTTTATATTTTTCTTACAATAAATTCTATAAGAGCCACCATTAGTTTTATTTTCACTCATTTTAAATATCTTTAAACCATTTTTTTCAAATAAATATTTTAGTGAATTGTATGAATAATATTCTAAATGTTCGTGACAAATGTTACCTAAGTCATTTGTTTTAAACATTGAATGTGAACACATTAATTGAGCAACAAATATACCATCATCATCTAAAGCATCAGCTGCATGTTTAATAAATTCTGAAGGATTTTCTAAATCATAAAACATTCCTATAGCAGAAATAACTTTTAACTTTTTATAATTAGTTGGAATTTTTTCTAAATGTTTTGTATGCCAAAAATCATTGATCATAAAATGACAATTTTTTTTTAACTCATTTTTTAAATTCTTTGCAGGCTCACAACCAATTGTAATAATCTTATCTTTTTTAAAATATTTAAGAAGAGTCCCATCATTAGCTCCAATATCTAAAATAACATCTCCAGATTTTATATTGCAATTCCTCTTTATATCTTGATAGAGTTCCTTCAGACCTTCTCTCATGATTTTTGTAACTCCAGATTTGTACCAATAAAATTTTTTATACATTATTTCTTGTGGTGCTGAGTGTTCTAATTGAAGAAGTTGACAATTCTTACAATAAACAAGATTTAATGGTGCCATAACACCTTTTTTAATAGAAACTTTGTTAACAAAATTACTTACAAAATGATTTCCAAAATTATAAATTTGTTTGAGTTTTTTGTTGTCGCAAAGTCTACACTTTATAATTTTTATTGTTTTAGGGATTTTCATGAATAATAACTTTATTAATATATAAAATTTTCCAGACAAGATACAAATTTTTGTCTATTAGTCTCAATAAATTAAATATATGAAAAAAAATAATTATTTTTATAATTTTTTAAGATCTTATCACAATATTTTTTTTAGGGTTCTTTATTTTGAAATCTTTTACTCAATTCGTTTCAGAGAATTATTACCCAAAATTAAAATTCAAAATAGTGCGAAAAGAACTGATACTGTTCCGTGTATTTATTATTTCTTACATGAAATTTCAAAATTTTTAGAAAAAAGAGATATTAAATCAATAATAGATGTTGGCTCGGGCTATGGAAGGGTTGTTAATTTTATTAGCTTAAAAAATAAGATTACATGTCATGGAATCGAGTACGATAAAGAAGTCTTTAAATCTGCTTTGAAGATTAAAAAAAAAAAAGTTAACCTTTATTATGGAGACGTATTAACTTTTAATCTTAAAAAATTAAAATCAAAATGCTTCATTCTTGTTGACCCTTTTAAAAAAGCAAATGATAATAAAAAATTTCTATCTAAAATTAAAAAAATATACCCTAGAGATAAAAAATATGTTATCTCAATAAATAATTCTAAAGGAAAATTCTCAAATGAATTCAAACTAATTCATTCAATTATTGGTAGTAAGACAAGAACATTAAAAATTTTTGAGATTAATTGATTTAATTTGTTTCCCTTCTTATTTGTTCAATTTTAATTTTTTTTTGTAGACTTCTATTTTTATCATAGAGTAGATTAAACTTAATTTTGTTATTAGTTTTAATAGTAATTGATTTGGCATTTCTCACTTCTAAATTGTCAGCGACAGCACTAATTGGTCGTTTTAACGGATTTAAATTAGTTATAACTATTTTTAACTTATCGTTAACTATTTTTCCTTTCCATCTTCTTGGTCTGAATGGGCTAATTGGAGCTATTGATAATTTTTTTGAATTTAAACTCAATATAGGTCCATGCACTGATAAATTATAAGCTGTGCTACCCGCAGGTGTTGAAACTAGAACACCATCCGAGACTAATTTTTTTATAATCTGTTTGGATCCATGTTTAATTGATAATGAGGCAGCTTGTCTACTTTGTCTTAAAATTGACACTTCATTTATAGCTAAAGATTTTTTTATTTGATTATTCTTATTTTTAACGATCATTTCTAACGGCGAAATAGAAATCATGTTTGCTTTTTCTAAATTTTTAATAATATTTTCTGATGAAAATTTGTTCATCAAGAAACCATAATTTCCTGAGTTAATTCCATAAAATTTTTTATTTGAATTTTTATACTTCTTTAAAGTTTCAAGCATAAAACCGTCACCACCAATAACAATTACAAGATTGTTTTGTTTAAATTGCTGACTATCTATTTTTTTTACTAATAACTTTTTAATGTTTAAGGATTTTTTATTTTTATCAGAAATTATCTGAAGCTTACTCATTTAGTGGTGCCCTCGGCCAGACTCGAACTGGCACTCCGCAAGCGGCAAGGATTTTAAGTCCTTTGTGTCTACCAATTTCACCACGAGGGCATTAATGAATTTCATGAGTATTTATGCTAATA
>Ga0233427_10003678_pt1 | contig 13251 bp, 9 predicted proteins | sample SI_118_April2016_5_FD_179885 | JGI IMG/M metagenome (GOLD analysis project Ga0233427, IMG submission 179885) | Seawater microbial communities from Saanich Inlet, British Columbia, Canada - SI_118_April2016_100_MG | ecosystem: Environmental > Aquatic > Marine > Inlet | place: Canada: British...
TTTTTATTCTTAATTACTTTAGTTTTTTATTTAGTTAAAACCTTTTACTTAGATAAAAAAAAAAATAGATCATTTAAGTACATTATTTTATTAATCATTTTATTTGATGTATTTATTATTGGTTATTATTTTGGAGCATCAAAATTACTAGATAGATTTTTATTTTTAAATGAAGAATTAGTTTTAACAATTGGTGAAGGTCAAAATTTTACTAGGTTAGACGTAATTAATTTTGGATTTAGAAATTTGAAAGATTATTATATATTTGGCTATGGTGCAGGTAGTTTTGAGACATTGTTTCAGCTAAATTTTTTAGATAGCGGCAATAAATTTGCAAATCATGCGCATGGAGATTTAGTAGAATTTGTCGGTGAATTTGGATTAGTTGGTAGCTTTTTAATTTTAGTTGTTATTTTTAATTTTTTTTTAAAAAAAGAATCTATTAGTTTTGTCAATATCCTTTTAACATCATATCTACTCATTATTTTATTTTTTGATTTTTCACTTCATATTCCTCTAATTCAATTACTCTTCATAAACTTTTTTTTATTAAATAAAAAACCTGTTCAATTAAAAAAATTTTAACTATTAGAATTAAAAATATTAAAAAATAAATTTGAGGTAATAATAAAATTATCCTCAAGTTTCATTATCTGATCCAGTTGCAAGCCCGTCTTGAATGATAGGATTATAAGAATTAAATAAATCAGTTTGAGGCAGAAGAAGACTTATGGTTCTGTTCCATTTTACAATTTCTGAGGGTGGAACAAAAACTATATCCTTCTCTTGAAGCATAAATTTTCTCCCAGCAATTAAATTTACTGGATTTCTAATATCAAGCTGAAATATATCTATTTCCAAAAAAGTATTATGTGTTTCTCTAATAACATATATTTTTTTTGCATTTGCTGTAAGTTGATTTAAACCACTAGTTGAAATTAATTCTGTTAAAGAATAGTCTAAATTTGGATAATATACACCTGGTTTAAGTACTTCACCAAATACTTGTATAGAATCTGAATTTCTATCAATGAAAATTACATCATTTTTTTTAAGATAAAAATTTTCTTTTTCATCTGAGCTTTGAAAAGCATTAGCTAAATTAATTTTATATACCTTGCCATCTCTTCTCAAAAAACCCTTGGTACCAAAAAGTTTGTCAGCTGCACTTGGGTTAAAGTTTGCTTGTATTGCAGCCTCAATTAGTTTTATTGGTTTTTGATCTAGGTTGATAGTAATTTGATTTCTTACAGCCCCAACAATATGTATTTTGCTACTATTAAAAGTTTCTATTTTTAATTGAATGTCAGGATTTTTATAATAATTTTCTATTACCGCCATTAAAATATTTTGTGCTTCATTTAAAGTTAAGTCAGCTATCTTAATTTTTCCAACAAATGGCAAATCAATCATTCCATACTCATCAATTAAATATGTGTTATCTAAATCGTCAGTATCAGTTAAGTCTAACGAAATACTGTCAGCTGGACCCAAAATATATTCATATCTATAATCATAAATATCAGAGATTTTATTTACTCTGTAATCAAGTTCTTCAATTTTATCGTTATTATATTTTTTTATTTCAAAATCACTTAACGAATTTAAATCTATTATATTTATTCCAACATCATTTATCGAATATTCATACTTATTTATATTTTCACTTTGTTTTTGAGATTTTGGATTTTTATTTATGCCAGGAAGAGATACGCAGCTATTAAGAACATACAACAAAGTTATAAATACTATTATTTTTTTATTTAAAAATATCATCTTGTTAGAATTTCATTATAATTCATAGATATATTGTTGATAGTCTTTTAATATATAAAAGTTGTAATTTTACCAGTTATTATGCAATTAAAAATTGTCGAAAAATTTAATTTTTGTATTAAAGTACAATAAATTATTATGATAGACAAAATTTATTCATTATTTAACTTTTTGGATATAGGTGATTTAAAATTTTTTTTGTTGGTTGCAAAAAAAAATTTAAAGAACTTAGTGTTTTTATCATTAATAATTTCTTCACTAACATTTATTATTTCTTTTAACCAAGAAAAAAAATATCTTAGCACAGCAACTATAGTTGTTGCACCAGATGAGCAAAATTTAGTAAATATAGAAGAAGTATATTCACTCGACTCACTTACTAATCGAATTAATAACCAAATGGCAATTTTAAGAAGTGATGAAGTTTACGAATATATTTTAAATGATAAAAAAAATGTCACTCAATTTAAAAATTTTTATTCGCAAAATGAAATAAATTTTTTTCAAAGAATTTTGAAAAAAAAACAAGTAATAGATAAAAATTTTTTAAAAGGAATACTTAGTAGTAATTTTAATGTAAAAAATTTACCAAGAAGTGATGTTTTGCAACTTTCTTTTACATCTAATAATCCAAAAATATCTCAGTTGGCATTAAACAGTATAATTGAAAGTTATCAAAGATATGAAATAGACAGTAAAATAAGTATCACAACTTACGCAAACCAAAAAATTACAGAAAGATTAAAAGATTTAGTTGCTCAAATGGATGTGGCTCAAAAAAAATTATCTAATTATAAAAAAGAAAATAATTTAGTAGACACAGGTAATGTAAAAAAATTAAAGATTAACGAAATAGAGTCGATATCTACAAGGATTATTGAGGCTAAGAGTAAATTTCAAAAACAACAAAATGATTTATTATCAATAAAAGTTGCAGATGGAGATGTAGATGCTCTAATGTCTATTGAAGATCTAAGATCAGCCAAACAAATATCAAATATAAAAAATAGTTTAGACGCAAATGAAAGCAATATTCAATCTTTAATGCTAATATATACTGTTAAACATCCAAAAATAGTTCAAGCTAATGAACTAAACATAAGTCTAGAAAATCAATTAAAAAATATATTAGATGAAAACATTCAGCAGAAAGCTTTTGAGTTAAGTAATCTTGCTAATTTTATAAAACTTTCAGAAGAAGAAATGCAAAAAGCAACAGATGAGTTGAGAATAATTGAAGAAAAAGAATCTGGAATGTTGCAGCTTTCTAGAGAAGTTGAAAGTAGCAGAAAATTATATGAATCATTTTTACAAAGGGTAAAAGAAACTAATGAGGCTCAAAATCTTCAAGTTTCAAAATTAAAAATAATCGAAACACCAAACGCACCATCTAGTCCTTTTGCACCTAGACCTTTTAATAACTCTATAATGGCATTTGTCCTTTCGATCTTAGGCCTTTATGCACTTATGTATTACAGGGAAATGAACACTTCAGTAATTAAAAGTCCAGAAGCGATTGAATCTTCAAACATCCCTCAAGTTGGAATTTTACCAAGAGTGGAATTGCTAAAAAGAGGGTACCATATATTACAAATGTTTATTGAGGATGCCTCATCTAGTTTTGCTGAAGCTATTAGATCCTCAAGAGCAACTATAGAGTCTAAATTTCAAAAAAATAAAAGCTACCTTGTGACCTCAAGTAACCCATCTGAAGGTAAAACAACTTTTGCATTTAATCTTGCATTGTCCCTTGAAAAATCAAACAAGGTTTTATTTATAGAAGCTGATATTAGAAGACCTTCAGTTTTAAATGGGTTTTATCAATTTGATAAGGAAATTCTAGGATTAGGAGAAATTATATCAGGTATAGCTCAATTAAAACAGGTAGTATTTAAAGTGCCAGGCACCAAACTTGATATTATAACTTCTGGTGAAAAAAGGTTCGATATGTCAGATATAGTTAATAAAGAACAAGTAAAAAAATTTTTTGATGTGTTAAAAATGGAGTATGATTATGTCATAATTGACTCTCCTCCTGTTCAGCCTGTTTCAGATACGTTAATTCTTGCTCAGGCTTCAGATTATAATTTATTTGTAATCAGATCAGAGGAAACTAGAACTTCTTCATTTATGTCTTCAATTAAAAAAATTCAAAATGTAAATGCTAAAATTGATGGAATTATTATAAATGATCTTGATACATCAAAAGACAGTTATTACAGTTATTATTATAGCTATAACCCACAATATTATTATACAAAAAATTAATAATGTTTAGACTTGAAAAAGTTTTTCAAAACGATGATTCTGCTTTTATAATTTTTGTAAATTTTTCAAAATCCATAGTAATTTTATTATCATTTTATTTATTTTCTATTTTAGAGAAAAACACAATTTATGATTTGTTAAATATCGAAATTTTCATTCAATCAAAATTTTTTTATTTTTCATTATTTTTAACCTTATTTTTTTTTATCATAAATTTGTTTAATAAAAATGATTCTGTTTATGCTAGAAATTTTATATCTTTTCTTAAAGAGGATATATTTTGTTTATTCATATCCAATTTTTTTATTTTTTCATTATTCTATATTTTTAAAAAAAACTTTTTAATAGATAAAATTTATTTAATCTCATTAATTTTTATTTTATTTAATTTGTCCTTATCGAAAATATTTTTTAATTTTCTTTATGATTATTTAATTAGAAAAAATATAATTCAAAAAAATATTATGTTGGTTGGAAATTATAATGATATTAAAGAATTATTAAAAAATAAATTTGATGATATTTATGTTTTTAAATGCTGCGTTATCTTAGATATTAATTTTCAAAACGAAAATTTAATCAAAAGTGAAATTAAATTTCCAATATTTAAAAATGATGAAGATATTAGATCTATATTAGAATACCATGCTCTTGGACAAGTTTGGCTTTTAGATAGGGGAGAAACTAAGATTGAAGAATCTTTATTAAAAATTTTAAAATTTTCTGTTGATATTTTAATTATAAATTTAGACACAAAATATGACCTAAAAGGAAAAAAATTAATAGCTAATAAATTTGATTTTGAATTTTATGAAATATCTAGGTTTCACGGAGTACCATTATTTTTCAAAATTATACTAGATAAAATATTTTCAATAATATTTTTATTTTTAGCTTCACCAATTTTGATAATTTCAATTATTTTAATAATTATTGAAGATGGTTTTCCAATTTTGTTTACACAAAACAGAACTGGTTGGGATGGTAGAAGATTTAAAATATTCAAACTAAGAACTCTAAAAAAAGAAACTTTTGACAAAACAGTTCAAGTACAAGATGGCGATAAAAGAGTTTTAAAATTTGGAAAAATTATTCGAAGATATAGTATTGATGAAATTCCCCAGTTTATAAATGTATTATTAGGAGACATGTCAATTGTTGGACCTAGACCTCATATGGTTGAACACGATATTAAGTATTCGGCTCTATTTAATAGTTTTCTAAAGCGGCATAAATGTAGTCCTGGATTAACTGGGTGGGCACAAGTTAATGGGCTAAGAGGAGCCACACCGAAACCTGGTGTTATGAAAAGAAGAATGGAATTTGATTTATGGTATCTTAATAATTGGAATATATGGCTGGATATATACATAATTTTCAAAACTTTTTATGCGCTAATAAAATATAAAGGTGATTAATTTTTTAAATATTTACAGACTCCTTCAAATCAGATAAATAAAACTCTAGGTTGTATAATGTTTGAAAATTCTAATAAATTAAAAACAAAAATTGAGCAATTTAGTTCAAAATTTTTATCTAAAGATCAAATTTTTGTATTTGAGCAAAATAAATTTGATATATTTTTAGATAATATATTTAATATTGTAAAAATAACATTATTACCGTTAACTAAATTTTTTTTAAGATCAATTATGGCTATTATAGATAGATTGTTAAATTTTGTAACACAGCAAAAAGAACTTAAGAAAAAAATTTTAAAACAAGAAGAAATTTTGTCTCAAAATATGAGACTTAATTCAGTTTTATCAGAACAAATATCTCAACTTAATAATAAAATAGACAATATAACGACAAGAAATAATTTAAACTTAAAAGAAGAAAATAATGAGATACAAACTAATAATCTAGGTGATAAAGAAATTATAAATTTATCAAATACTGAAATTGATTTTTATCAAAAAGAAAATCTAAGAATTAGCAACGAGCTTTATGAAACTCAAAAAAAGTTTGAAATTGTAAAGAATGAGATTGAAAAATTTCAAAACCAAAGGAGTAATTTAATAGAAAAAATAAACTCAGTTAATGACGTTATACAAGACAGTAATATTGTCACTAATGTTTTTGAAAATAATAACTCTCAAGATAAGATCCATGTCCAAGACCCAGAAAAAAATATAAAATCAAATAATTTAGATTTAAATAGTGAAATTGAAAAAATATTTCAAAAAAAATAATTCTCTTAAATTTAAGTAAATTATTTCTTAAATGTGTTAAAAAATAAAAAAAAAAAATCAACACTAGATCTTACTGCTATAATACTTACCTATAATGAGGAAAAACACATCGAAAGATGTATTTTGTCAATCAAAAAATCTGTAAAAAAAATAATAGTAATTGACAGTTATTCAAATGACAAAACTATTCAGATAGCCAAAAAATATAAAGCAAAAATATATAAACATAAATTTGTTAATCAATCTAAACAGATTAACTGGGCATTAAAAAATATTAAATTTCAAACAAAATGGCTTTTAAGAATTGATGCTGATGAATTTTTAACCAATAATCTAAGAAATGAATTGAAGTTAAAAATAAACAATAATAAAAAAGATTATACTGGAATTATAATTAATAGAAAAATAAGATTTTTAAATAAAGATATTAATTTTGGAGGAGTTTCTCCTCATAAAACACTAAGAATTTGGATAAATGGTAAAGGAAGATGTGAAGATGCTTGGATGGATGAGCAAATACTAATTAAAGGTCAGACAATACATATAAATGAATATTTAATTGATCATAATCTAAATAATTTAAGTTGGTGGATTAATAAACATAAATTATATGCTGAAAGAGAAGCAAAGAATTATTTACTAAGTAAAAAAAATTTTAAAAAAAAAATAAATTTACTCGATCCATCTAAAATTAATAAATATTCAAAATTAAAGATTTATTATAATTTTCCTATATATATTAGGCCTTTCTTATTATTTGTTTATAATTATTTTATTAAATTAGGCTTTCTGAGTGGTTGGCAAGGATTAACTTTTTATTTTTTTCAGTCTTTTTGGTTTAGACTATTAGTTGATATAAATATTAGAAAAAAACTAAAAGAAAATAAAAATATCAAAGAATAAAAAAATATTTTATTTATCGCATTAAAATTAGAAAATTATTAATTTAAATGAATAATTCCTAGGCTTTCTTCATTTTCCAATGATAAATAAATTCTATTATTCTAAATAAATACTTAATTTAGTTAATTTTAGTAAGATATAAGTATCTCAATCTTTTTGTCAAAAAAGTTATTATTAGTACTATAGTATGAACATATGTGTGGAATAAGTGGAATTTATAATTATTTTGATAAAAATATTGATTCAAAAAAAATTATTGAAAAAATTGTTAAAATACAAAACAGTCGAGGACCTGATGCAAATAACATATGGATATCGGACTGTAAAAAAATTACTTTTGGACATAATAGATTGTCTATTATTGATTTATCTGATTTGGCAAAACAGCCTTTTGTTTCAAAAGATAAAAATTTTATAATAACTTTTAATGGGGAAATTTATAATTATAAAGAAATTAAGGAAGAATTAACTCATAATAATATTACATTTAAAAGTAATTCAGATACAGAAGTAATTATTGAAGCTTACAAATATTGGGGATTAGAGTCTTTAAAAAAATTTCGTGGAATGTTTTCTTTTGGATTGTGGGATATTCAAAAACGAAAATTATTATTAGCCAGAGATCCTCTTGGTATTAAGCCTCTTTATTATATAAATAAAAATAATGTAATTTATTTTGCTTCACAGATAAAAAGCTTATTATCGATAGATGGAATTAATTTCAAAAAAAATGAAACCAGCATAGTAAGCTTTTATATATGGGGAAATGTACAAGATCCATTTACATTATATAGTGATATTAATTCTGTTGAAAAAGGTACGTGTAAAATTATTAATGAAAGCGGCACAGAAGAAACATTTGTATATGATAATTTAAAAGATTTATTTTTAAACTCAGAGCCTATTACTTTTAACAATAAAATTGATGAAACTGATTATCTAAAATCTATAGTTGATGAAACCGTTAAATCACATCAAGTCGCAGATGTACCAGTTGAGTTTTTGCTTTCATCAGGAATAGATTCAAGTATTTTGGTAGCTTCTACAAATAATGAGGATAAAAAAAATTGCTCATCTTTAACTCTAGATTTTAATATTGGAAATATAGATGATGAAACATATTTAGCTAAAAAAACTGCAAAAAAGAATAATATCTTGCATAAAATAAAAAAACTTAGATCAGATGAAGTAGAGTTTGTGATCGAAGATTTTTTTAACAATATGGATTCTCCAACAAATGATGGTTTGAATAATTTTATTATTTCTTATTTAGCTAAGAAAGATAATACAAAAGTATTAATTTCAGGAGTAGGTGGGGATGAGTTATTTTCAGGATATCCAAGTTTTAAAAAAATTCCACAAATGATTAATATTTTAAAATATTTTCCAGATCTTAATTTTATCAATGATTTATTAAAAAATAAGATACAAAATCTTTTTAAAAAAAAACTAAATACAAAATATCTAAGTATTTTTAAATATGGTAGAAAGTTAAATACAGCCTTTTTATTGCAAAGATCACTATTTTTACCAGAAGAATTAGATCATTTCTTACAACCAAATATTATTAAAAATGGATTAGAAGAACTAAACACTATAGACAACACTAGCCAAGATATCAAAGATATAAAGGATAAAAAGCTTTCAATAATGTATCTTGAGATTAAATACTATTTATGCTCTAAATTATTAAGAGATATTGATTGGGCATCGATGGCCCATTCAATTGAAATGAGAACACCATTTGTTGATATTTTTTTCTATAGAAAATTAATACCATTAATTAAGTCTAACCTAAAAATTGATAAAACTAATCTCTTAAATTGTTATAAAGATATTCTTCCAGAGGAATTGTACAAAAGAAAAAAGACAGGCTTTGGCATACCTCATAAATTCTTTTTAGAAAAATTTTACAATAGAGAGTTAAAATATTCGAGACCAATTAGAGATTGGTCAATTTTAAGTTTTGAAAAATATCTAAATAATGAAAAGAAAAATTAATAATATAAAAATATTACGTATAATTCATACACTTGACCCTGTCCATGGCGGTCCTCAAAATGCAATTATCGATAATTCTTTATCTTTAATAAAAAATGGAATCAGTGTTGATATTTTAACAAGTGACATAAAAAAATATTATTTTAAAAAAATAAAGAATCTTAGAATTATTAATAAAGGACCTTCACTAAATAATTATGGACTTAATTTTAAATTATTTTATTGGCTTTTTAAAAACAAAAAAAAATACAATTTTATTTTAATTCATGGAATTTGGAGTTTTTATACCCTTATAGCAAGAGTACTGCTTAGGAAAAGATATTTTGTTTTTATTCATGGTCAATTAGATCCTTTCTTTAACCTGAATATAATTAAAAGGATTAAAAAACAAATCTATTGGTTTTTTATAGAAAGAGGTAATTTAATAGCATCTAAATCGTTATTGCTGACTAGCGATTTGGAAAAAAAATTAATTACAAAAACTTACGTTAATACAAATGATTTAAAAATGACTGTAATAAACTATGGGATAGAAAAACCTACTTTTAATAAAAAAAGGGTATTAGAAGTTTTTTATAAAAAATTTCCTAAATTAAAAAATAAAAAATTTTTATTATTTTTAGGACGTTTCCATGAAAAAAAAGGATGTGATGTTTTGATTAAAGCATTAAAGAAAATAAAAGATAAAAAAATTTTAATTAACATTTTGTTAGCTGGGCCTGACAGCAAATATAAAGATTATTTAAAAAGTTTAGTTAAAAAACTTAAATTAAATAATGAAATATTTTGGTCTGATATAATTTCAAAAGATTTGAAATGGGGGGCAATTACAGCGTCAAGAGGAATGGTACTGAGCTCTCATGGTGAAAATTTTGGAGTATCATTAGCAGAGTCTTTAAGTTGTGGTAAGCCAGTTTTGTCAACATACAAGGTTAATATTTACCCCAAGATTTTAGAATACAAATCTGGTTTAATTTCAAAAGATACTATTAATGATTTTGAAAAAATTTTATTAGAATTTAATAATTTTGATCATATAAAATTAAAAAAATATTCTAAAAATGCAGTTAAATGCTTTAACAATAATTTTAGTCTGAATTCACAAAATAACAAATTAGCAATTTACTTAAAAAAACAAAATAACATAAATAAATATTATTAAATATATAGATGAAAAAAATAATTATCCCAAATACTAGTTTTAAATGTTCTAAATTTATTTTTGGTACAGGTAGCTTGTTACAAATTTTAAGTTTAAAAAAAAGACTTAAGTTATTAGATAATGCTAGAGAAAAAGGTTTTACACACTTCGATACTTCCCCGTATTATGGATACGGTTTTTCAGAAAAAACACTTGGTAATTTTTTGTGCAATAAACCAGACCTTACTGTCACAACTAAAGTAGGATTATATCCACCTTCTGAGAAATTTAGGAATAGTTTTTTAGAAATGTTGTTTAGAAAATCATTTGGTAAAATTATCCCACGTTTATCTAAACCAATAATTGATTTTTCTATTGAAAATGCAAATAGATCTTTGGAGATAAGTTTAAAAAGATTAGGTAGAGATTGTTTAAATATTCTTTTAATTCATGAGCCAATTGTTGAATTAATAAATACAGATGAATGGCTTAATTGGCTTCATAAATTAGTAAAAGATGGCAAAATTCAATATTATGGCATGTCTTCCCTAAGCTCAGATAGGCTTGAAAAATTTATCAACGCAGACAATAAATTATTTAATATTTTGCAAGCTAAAGATAGTGTAGATCTTAAAGAAGCTGATTTTGTTACTAAAAAAAATTTAAAACTACAAATTACATTTGGATACATGTCATCATTAAAAAAAAGATTTCCAAATAAAAATTTTGATGAAATATCTACTGATATTTTAAAACGTAACCCTGATGGTGCCATTATAGTAAGCACACGTAGTCATAAAAATTTAAATCAGATAGCTAGATTGTGTGATTAAATAAAATGATTAATGATTTATTAGCATCAGGAAAAATTACTAAATCAGCTGATATAGTTGTTATAGGAGCAGGAAGTGTTGGTTTATATATAAGCTGTATGCTAGCTAGTAGGGGACATGAAGTTATAAATATTGAGTCGGGTGGTTTTAAACAAGATCAAGAAACTCATTCTTTGAATGAAGTTGTTTATAAAAATTTTAATTATAATAGTTCAAATATAGGAAGATTTAGATGTTTGGGTGGAACTTCCTCAAGATGGGGTGGTGGATTATTGCCTCTTGTAAATTGCGATCTAAGTGATTGGAATTGGCCTATAACAACAGAAGAATTGTCTAAATATTTAAATGAAATTGAAAACTTTTTTAAATTAGATCATGACACCTATATTTATCATGAAGATTTGGGGGAGCATAATTTAGATTTTATCTTAAGATATGCAAAAATGCCATTATTTAAAAATAGAAATGTTTTTAATCTTTTGAAAAAAGAAACTATTAAAAATAAAAATTTAAATATTTGGATAAATGCAACTGCAAATGAATTTAAAGTAAAGAATAATATTTTAGAAGAAATAACAGCAAATTCTTCTGATGGATCAAGTATAAATGTTAAAGGTAAAAAATTTATTATAGCATCAGGTGGGATTGAAAGTACAAGATTAATGCTTTTACTGAACAAACAGAATGATAGTTGTGTATCTAAAATTTCTCCAAGTCTTGGTAAATTTTTTTCTGATCATATTTCTATTCCAGTATCAAATATTAAGATTAAAAATAATAATAAGATTAATAAAATTTTTGGTTACAGTTTTGAATCAAAAAATACTATTAAAAGTGCACGTCTTGAATTAAATGAAAATAGTCAAATTAGAAAAACATGTCCACCTTTTTTTTCAAGATTGGTTTCATCTGATATGAGTGGTGGATATGAAGAATTGAGAGAATTTCTAAGAATTATTCAAAAAAAAAATATCCCTTCAATCAAAATTTTTATAAACATTTTTAAAAGCTTACCCTGGATAATTAAAGCAGTGTATTGGAGATATTTTAAAAAAAGATTATTATTTCCTGATAACTCTCCACTAGAAGCGCATATTATAATGCAGCAGGATTCAAGTGAGTCAAATCAAATAACTTTATCAAAAGAAAAGAAAGATATTTTTGGTCAGCCATTAGCTGTAATTGATTGGTCTATTAGTGAAGTAGATATAAATAATATTTTTAATGCATCAATTCATCTTAAAAATTTTTGGAAATCAAGTTTACTTAACTTAATAGGTGATTTTGATATTAAAGAAAAAAGTGAAATTATACATCATATTAATAATGGTGATGGAATCCATCATCCATCAGGATCTACAAGAATGGCCTCTAACTCATTAGATGGTGTTGTAGATAAAGATCTAAAATTGTTTTCAATAAAGAATACTAGAATATTATCGACTTCAGTTTTCCCCACAGGTGGAGGTGCTAATCCAACCATGACTTTATTTATGCTTGCGCTAAGATTAGCGGATCAAATTGAAAAAGAAAAATGATAATAAATAAATTTATCTACATTTACTTATTGCTTTTTGAATACCTAAAAAACATTGGTTAAAATTCCATTTCGATATAATCTTTAAACTACTAGATTGATATTTTCTAATTTTTTTTCTATTTTTAAAAATTTTTAATATTTTATTTGCTAAATCTTTACTATCACCATTCTTAAATCTAAAACCATTCACATTATTAGATATTAAATCATATGATGATGCTACGGCATTTGATGAAATGATAGCATTTTCAGCAGCCATTGCCTCATTTACCGTTAAGCCCCAAGGCTCATATAGCGAAGGAATAATAAATACATCTGATTTTTGATAGATTTTAGATAATTTGTTTTGATTTTGAAAAGGTATGAATTTTACATTTTTTAAATTTTTTAATTTTACATAACTCTGTAAAGAATTTTTCATATATCCATCACCTATAATTAAAAATTCACTATTATGATAAAATTTTTGATTACGGTTTAATATATTTACTGCTTCCAATAATATATTTGCTCCTTTTTTTTTTATTAATTTTGCTGCAAATATATAGGTTAATTTTTGATTTTTTTTAATTTTTTTTTTTTTATTAAAGAAAT
>Ga0233427_10003679_pt1 | contig 13248 bp, 9 predicted proteins | sample SI_118_April2016_5_FD_179885 | JGI IMG/M metagenome (GOLD analysis project Ga0233427, IMG submission 179885) | Seawater microbial communities from Saanich Inlet, British Columbia, Canada - SI_118_April2016_100_MG | ecosystem: Environmental > Aquatic > Marine > Inlet | place: Canada: British...
TAGATATAAGTCATGGAAATCTACAGAATGTATCACATGATGGTTGGTCGTATATGTTTGATGTAAGAACAAACCCATTAAATTGCATTAAAGTTGCTGCAACTGACCTTAATTGGGCTAATAGTAATTTAGATTACCCAGCATACATTAATAATACTATGTACTTTTCTGATAGTTGCATTCCTCCACCTGTTAATATTACAGAAGTAGTTTCTACTAAAAAACTAATAAAAATTATTGATGTTTTAGGTAGAAAGACAAAAGAGTTAAAGAATATCCCTTTATTCTATATTTATGATGATAGTTCGGTAGAAAAGAAGATTATTTTCGAGTAAGCTTCTTAATCTTTATACCTAAATATGCATAAGCTATAGTCATAATAGGAGAGATAAGATTAAAGAAACAATAAGGTAAATATGCAAAAGTAGCAACTCCTAATACTGCAGATTGTGTAGCTCCACAAGTGTTCCAAGGAACCAAAACAGAGGTTACTGTTCCAGAATCTTCTAAAGTTCTACTTAAGTTTTCAGGGGCTAATCCTTTTTCCTTGTAGGTATCAGCAAACATTCTACCAGGAACAACAATACTTATATATTGATCAGAAGCTGTAATATTGAAGAAGATACATGTACCTGTAGTTGTAGCAACTAAACTTCCTGTAGAAGTAGCGTATTTTATTATCGGTTCTGAAATTCTTTTAAGTATCCCTGTACCTTCTAGTATACCTCCAAAAATCATAGCGCAAATAATAAGCCAGATTGTATTTAACATTCCAGAAATTCCAGAACTTGAAAGTAAATCATTTATTTGATCACTATTGGTAATTATAGAAACATCAGTACTCATAGATTTAATAACTGCTGTAAAAGAGGACTGAAAATTTAAACTACTACTTTCAGAAACCTCCATAATTATATTAGGCTGAAATATAATAGCAAAAAACCCTCCTAAAATACTTCCCACAAGTAAAGCCGGGATTGCTGGGATTTTCTTAATAATTAGTAAAATAACAAATACAGGAACTAAAAATAACAAAGGAGTAATATTGAAAGAGGTAGATAAAGCATTTAATAAACCATCAATATCTTGTTCTCCAACTGTTCTTAAATTAAAACCGATAATTAAAAATATAACTAAAGTGATAATAAAGGAAGGTATAGTTGTATACATCATATATCGAATGTGTGTAAATAAATCTGTTCCTGCCATTGCAGGAGCTAGATTTGTAGTATCCGACAAAGGAGACATCTTATCTCCAAAATAAGCTCCAGAAATAATAGCTCCGCCAATTAAACCTATTATTCTTAGATCTTCATGTCCTGTTGTCATCCCCTCTTCAATTAAAAGCGCTCGACCTATTCCGAGTAAAGCAACTCCAATTGTGGCAATGGTAGTCCAAGAACTTCCGGTTGACACACTTACAATTGCAGTAATAATTGCTGCAGCAAAAAGGAATATCTCTGGACTTAAAACTTGTAATCCATAGTAAATCATTGCTGGCACTATACCTGAAATTAACCATGTTCCAGCCAAAGAACCTATTAGTAATAATATAAAAATTGCTGGTGTAACCGATTTTAAACTTTTACTTATTCCTTTAAGTATATCTTTCCAGTTGCTTCCATATAAAATACCGATAATAACAGCTAAGGCCCCTGAAAATAATAAAGCTAATTGATTTGGTCCATTTAAAGTGTCCTCAAATATAGAGATATTTAAAGCTATTAATCCTATTAAAACTATCATAGGAATTAATGCTATTAAATAAGGAGTTTTTTTCATTATAGTACTCCAACTTTTTTCATACACTCAACCATAGTGTGGTAAGTTCTTTCTATATCGTCATCTAGTCCTATAGAAATACGAACTAGTCCATCTGAAATACCCATTTCTTCTCTTTCTTCCTCAGGTATTTCAGATGAAGTAGATAAACCTGGAGCAGAAAATAAAGTTTTGTAAAAGCCTAAACTTACCGCTAAATAACCTAAGTTATTGTTTTGCATTTTTTCCATCAACTGGTTTGCTTTTTCTTTTGTTTTAGCATCAATCACTAACATACCACCAAAACCAAAACCTTCATTCATTTGGTTTTTCATTAGTTCGTGCTGAGGGTGGTTCTCTAATCCAGGATAAATAACTCTCAATCCATCTTTTTGAAAAGCATTTGCTAAATACATTGCATTTTCAGAGTGTTTCTTTATTCTTAAATGAAGTGTTCTTAAATTCTTTAGGATAGAAGCCGCTCTCATAGAATCCATAACTGGCCCTAATAACATAGAGCTACCAGTGTTTACATCAATCATACTTCCAATAAATTCTTCATCCGAACAGACAACTCCACCAACTGTGTCAGAAGTACCATTAATAAATTTTGTAAGGGAATGTATTACTACATCTGCTCCTAATTTTGCTGGTGAAAAAACAAGTGGAGTAAAGGTATTATCTACCACCAATTTTATACCATGTTTTTTAGATAGTTTAGAAATAGATTCAATATCAGAAACTTCCAACAAAGGATTACTCATTGTCTCACAATAGATAACTTTTGTTTTATCTGTAATTGCATCTTCAATTTTTTTGGTATTTGTAGTATTTACAAAAGTAGTTTTTATGTTAAATTTAGGTAGATAGTTCTTCATAAAAGCATAAGTACCTCCATAAATTGTTCTACTACTAATTATTTCATCTCCCGAGTCACAAATTTGTAAAAGGGTAGGAGTAATAGCTCCCATTCCTGAAGCCGCTAAAATAGCACCCTTCATGTATTCCATTCCGGCAAGCGCTTGCCCTAAGTAAGATGTAGTTGGGTTTGTATGTCTGGAATACAGATAACACCCCTCTCTAACCCCCTCAAACACTTCTCCCATGGTTTTACCGGCAAGGTATGTAAAGGTAGAAGAATCCGCAATGGAAGGGTTTACACCCCCGTATTCACCAAAAAATTGTAAATCTTGAATGCTGTCAGCTGGTTTATTTTCCTTCATTCCTTTTTTATTCGTAATATCCGTAACCACTAGTTCCATAACCGTATCCATATCCATATCCATAACCATAAGATGATGAGGCAATTATGTAATCGTTAATAATAATATTTGGATTATTAACCTGATTAGTAATATGTAGATTGTTAATCATGTTTAACATGTTTTTCTTTGTGTGATTATGACGAACAACATATAAATTAATATCAGAGTATCTCATGGTAATTACACCATCTGTTACCAACCCTACAGGAGGAGTATCAATTATAATATATTCAAATTGTTCTTTTAATTCTTCCATTAACTTTTTCATTCTTTTACTATTTAAGAGCTCGGCAGGATTTGGAGGAATAGGCCCAGAAGGGATAACCTTTAGGTTTTCAATTTCTGAACTGTGCAGTATATCATTTAGTTCACATTTATTAATCAGATATGTACTTAATCCAACTTTATTTTCAATATTAAAATTTTCATGTGTTTTTGGTTTTCTTAAATCACCACCTAATAAAACAGTTTTGTATCCGGCGGCGGCCATTACAAGAGCTAAATTAGTTGAACAAAATGTTTTTCCTTCAGAACCTATAGAAGATGTAACAGTTATTACTTTGTTCTTCTTCTCAGTGGCTAGGTATTGTATATTTGTTCTTAATGAACGGAAAGATTCTGATAAAACTGATTTAGGATTCTTAATTAAAACAAGCTGATCCGATTGGTCAGAGTGTCCTATTATTCCTAATATAGGAATGTTTGTAGTTTTTTCTAAATCCGATTTACTTCTTACAGTTTCAGTAAAGAAATCTCTTAAAGAAATGATTGTTACAGGAATTCCTAACCCAATTATTAAAGCTATAATATAATTTAATTTATTCATTGGAGAAAGCGGTGTTTCACTATCTAATCTTGATTCATCAATAATTTTATGATCTGATTCTGTTCCTGCTCTTGCTGTTTCTGTTTCTTTTAGTTTCTGGATTAGATAATTATATACTTGAACACTTTGAGAATGATTTCTTTCTAGTTTTACATATTCTTGTTCAGAATCGGGTAATTTATCTATCTCATTATCAATTTCTGATACTCTTGATTTTAAATTTCTTTCTGTATATTTTGTAGAAGAAATCAAGTTTTTTACATTTTCTACAATGCTTTTTTTGGTGTAAGATATCTGAGAAACTACATCTTGATATTTTGGATTCTTTTCGGTTGTAGAAAGTTGTAGTTTCTCTTTTTCAGAATTTAATTTTATAAGTTGAGAAATTAATGCGTTTAATTCTGGGCTTGTAATTCCCATTGAAGTAGGAGAAATGATATTATCAGTATCTTCAGAGTTACTTACATAATTTAATAATTCATTGTAATAGGATAAATGAATTTGACATTCATATAAATCATTCTCATTTTTTTGTTTTTGAAAGAAAGCTCCATAATCCTTATCAATAATATTTAGATTTGAGTTTTTCTCTTTAAATATCTTAAGTTCTTCTTCAATCAAATCTAAAGTATCTTTAATTTTTGAAATCTGTTTATCAATAAAATGAATAGTATTGGTTGCCATCCTATTTTTCTCTTCTAATCCTTGTTTCAAATAAAGATCTGTAAGAACGTTAAGATAGTCAATATTTTTTTTGATTGCAAATCCTTTAATATTGAGTCTTAGAATTGAACCTTCCTTACTGACGGGAGTAATATTTAAATCATTTACATATTGTTTTGTAAGGTCATATAATGAGTGAATGATAAAGGAATATGAATTTTCTGAAATTGTATTTGAAATTTCATTAAAAATTTCTGTTTTCTCTATTTTGAAGGATATAAACTGATTCTCAATTTGTTTGTTAAATTGATGTATTTCCTTGTAGTTGAATGTTGCTAGTTCGTTATTATTTTTTTTATTTATTTTTACATCATATGTAATATGGTCATCACAAGAAAAAGATAATTCAAATTCATTATCATTTATTATATTTATAAAAAACTTTACTGAAGGTAACTGAAGGTGAGTAGAATCAATTTTGACTACAAAAGGATTTCTTTTATAACTACTTACTGTCTGTATTGTTCCATGTTGAAAGTAAGATATTCCTATGTCTTGTTTTCTAATTGTTTTTTCAGCTAAGGAGTATGAACCGAGTATTGTTTTTTCATTTTCCAGATTTGTTTTTACTGAAAACAATTCCATACCTTCAATTATATTTTCTGCACCAAGTTGAGAATTGTTGTCGTCTCTTATTAAAATAGTAGTAGATACACTATATTTTTTTTTAGTGTATCTGTTATATAAAAAAGCAATAAAAAAACAAAAGAGTATTGATAGGATAAAGTAATACCAATAACGAGAAAACTTTTGGAGTAATAATTTAATATCAATTGTTTCCTCATTTTGAGGATTTTCAGGATTGTTTGTAGATTCTGTCATATTTTTATTCGGTAAATTTCAGATAAACATTTACGATTACTGCAACTGTAGTAAGGGCAGAAAGCAATAATTGTGATTGTGATTTTCGGAACCCTCTGTATTTTAAGGGTTCAATATAGATAAGGTCGTTGTTTCGTAAGTAGTAAAAATCAGAAGAAATAATATTCTGATTGGTTAAATCAATATTGTAAGTTGTTTTCTTATTATTATGAGTTCTGATTAATTTAACTTTTTGCAAATTTCCATAATCAGTTATTCCTCCTGAAAGAGCAAGTGCTTCAAAAATTGAAATATTATTTTTGTATATAGGATAAGTATTTGGTTTGTAAATTTCTCCTAAAACAGTTATATTGAAATTACCTAGTTTCACTATTACTGTTGCATCTTTCAAATATGCATCTACCTTTTTTTCAATTGATTTTTTTGCTTCATCAATTGTTTGATTCAAAACAAATACATCTCCAATATATGGTATTTCTATTAATCCTTCCTGATTAATAGCGAAGCCATTTAAATAAATATTTGCGGAGGTAATAGATGAATTTGCAGAATTAACATTATTATCTACATTAAAAAAATTGGTTGTAGCTTCATCAAAACTTAATACCTTTACTACTAAAATGTCACCAATTTCAAGATAATGAGCTGGTGGAATAGGGTTTACATTCCATTCATTATCTGTAGTGCCATTTAAATAAGTAATTTTTTTCATAGGTGTGCACGAAAAAAAGATAGTAAATAGTATAAGTGTTTTGAAAAATGTTCGGAATAAATTTCTAATCATGGGTTTTTTTATTAAGAAGCAAATATACAAAAGGAAAAGGAAAAATATCCGAATTAGAAGTTTCTAATTTTTTCGTAGAGTTTTGATGAAGGTAACCCTACAACATTTGTATACGATCCTTCAATTCTTGAAATTGAAACCAAACCTAGCCATTCCTGTATTCCGTAAGATCCTGCTTTGTCAAATGGATTGTATTTTTCAATATAAAAATCAATCATTTTGATGCTGAGTTCTGAAAAATAAACGATTGTTTTTTCAGAGAACGCTTCTGATTTTCTTAATGACGTTAAACAGACAGAAGTTATTACCTCATGATTAGAGTTTGATAAAGTTTGTAACATTTTTTTTGCTTCTGTTTTATTTTTAGGTTTTCCTAAAATCATATTATTTTTAATTACTACCGTGTCAGCTGTTATAAGTAACTCTTCATCAGATAGAGAATTGAAGAGATTTTCAGATTTTTGTTGTGCTAAAAATACAGATACTTTTTTTGTCTTAAGGTTTTTTGGGAATATCTCATCTTTTTCAGATGTTCGAATTGTAAAATCAATCCCCATATTTTCTAATATTTCTTTTCTTCTTGGGGAAGATGATCCTAATATTAAGTTGTAATTTGTTATTTTCATTTAAATAAATAGTAAAACAGAGGAATAGAGAAGATTCCTAGAATCATAATAAACTTTAATAATTGACTTATTTTACTGAAATCCTGTTTTTTATCAGATTTAACAATTTTATATATTGTGTAAATTATGAGGAGAAATAGGTTAATACTATAAATTAATATAATCAGATTATTGTCTTCAAAAATTTCTAAAAACCATTCAATTAAAGGATACAAAACGATTAATAAAAGGATTGAAACTATCCATTTTGTCTTATTTAAACTAAGTGTAAATGCCATATTCTTAGAATTCATTAATTTATCTCCTTCAATATCTTCTAAATCCTTTATTATTTCTCTTGATAAAGTCAAAAAGAAAGAGAAGAAGACAAAAGTAATTGTTACGTAAAATCTTTCATGATTAAAACTTACTGAACTATAATCACTAAATAAAAATACATTGTATATATATAGGGATGTTAGGATAGATACAGTCAAATTTCCAAATAATAATATATGCTTATACCTTCTTGAATACCACCACAACACATAAATAGTTGATAAGAAAATTAGAAGTAAGTAGTAATTATTAACCAAACAAACTAGATAAAGAGAAAGTAAAATTGCAATTGAATTAAAAAGGTAATACCAGAAAATTGCATGTCTACTGGAAATATGATTTCCAATAATTACTTTATCTTTTTTGTTTATCAAATCAGATTTTACATCAAATATATCATTGATTATATATCCTGCAGCGGTGATTAAAAATGTAATAATAGCCAATAAATAAAATTGTAAATTACCATTATTTTCAAATACAAAATAGTGTAATAAAAACTGAATAAGAAATAAAATTAAAAGGTTATTAATTCTGATTAATCTAAGAAAATGAGTAAATTTATTGATTGTCATTTTTTAGTTTAATAATATTATTCGTAATTTGTTTATAGATTTGTTTCAATTCTTCACTATTCAAACTGTCAATCTGATTTTTTATTACTTTATAGTCCTTTCTAATGGCGGGGCCAGTTTGGACGGAATTAGGTGAATTGGTTTTTATTTTCTCAAATGTTTGCAAAATAAGTGGCTTTAGCATTTCAAAATCTAAATCATTTTCTTTCATTATTTTTTCCGAAATACTTAGCATGTGGTTGCTGAAATTACAGGCAAAAACAGCTGCCAAATGAAGTTTCTTTCTTTTTTCAGTACTTAATAAGTGAACAGAATTAGAAATTTTATGAGCAATTTTAGTCAGTTTCTTTTCAAATTCCTTATTTTCTGATTCTATACAAAAAGGAACATCAGTTAAATTCATTGGAATAAATTTACTGAAAGTCTGTAATGGATAGAGAATTCCTGTTTCCTGTTTATCCTTAAAAACATCTAGCCCAATACTTCCTGATGTATGAACAATAGGAGAGTTACTAAGATTAAGATTCTCAATGACCACTTCTAGAAAATCATCTTTTACAGAAACAATTATTAAATCAACATCTTCAATTTCATTCAAATTAATAGTCCATCTACAATTTAATTTGGAGGCAAGTTTCTTTGCTTTTTCCTCAGTTTTACTCCAAATTTGCTTAACAGAAATCCCATTTTTTTGGAATTCTAAAGATAGTTGTGTGCCAACATTTCCCGCTCCAATAAAAGATATTGTTTTCATTTATTAATTATAGTTTTTATCTAATCAAATTGAAAACAAAGTTATAATTTTGCACAAATTAAAATACTATGATAAACAGAATTGTTAAATTTATTACTTCAATGAAGTTTGCAACGCTTCTCATCTTCCTATTTGCTCTTTCTATAGGGCATGCAACTTTTATTGAGAATGATTTTGGTACTGTGTCTTCAAAAGCATATATTTTTAATACTTGGTGGTTTGAGATGATGCTTATTCTTCTTTGTTGTAGTTTGTTTCTAAATATGTTTAAATATAATGTATTCCGAAAAGAGAAAATGGCAACTTTAATGTTTCATCTTTCATTTGTATTAATTTTACTTGGAGCGGGGATTACAAGGTATACAGGATATGAAGGGATGATGAAGATATATGAAGGAGAGAGTGAAAATACATTTATCTCTGATGATGTATTTCTTCAAATTAAAGTTCATGATAATGTAAATGAATACAAATTAGATAAGAAATTATTCCTTTCAGGTATCACAAAACGATTTGACAAAACTCCTATATTAAAACATCTTAAACTCCCACTTCTTCCTTCAAATTATTTTTCTGTTTCATCTAGTGGATTATCCGAAAAATTTACAATTGAATATTCCGACTTTCTTCCAAATGTAAAAGATTCATTAGTTGAAAAGAATGTAATAAGATTTAGTATTAAATCAAAAAACCCTGAATTAACTTCAGAAAGTGGAACAAATATTGCTATAAATGAAATGATTACTAAAAGTATCACTTCTGAAGAAAGTATTGCCTTCAAAGAAGTTGAATTTACTTTAAATAATCCTAAAGATGGCTCTCTTAATTTTCAATCAGAAAATGGAATATTTAAATGCAATGCTCCTTCAGAATTATCAGTAATGAGTATGCCTCCTGATGGAAAAGGTGCTACAACTTATATGAAGGGAGAAGGTTTTGAGATTTCTGGAACAACTTTAATCACAATTGATTCTTTGAGATTTGTAATTTTTGATATTGATTATGATGGTGAAACAACTTTATACAGTAGTTCCAATATCATGAAGGATAATGACGATAGATTTGAGAGAGGAATTGATGCTTTGCAATTAAAAGTGAAAGTAGGGGATGAGACAAAAGAAGTGTCTTTATTTGGAAAAAAAGGGACAAATGGAGGTAGTAGTATTTTTAACTTAGGAGATTTGTATTTCACTTTATCGTATGGACCAAAATATTATGATGTGCCTTTCAGTATAAGGTTAGAAGACGCTATAGTAGATAGATATCCTGGAACTGAAAATGCTTCTTCATATGCGTCAGAAGTTACAGTAATAGATGGGGAGAATATTTTTCCATTCAAAATTTATATGAATAATATTTTAAGTCACAGAGGATTTAGGTTTTACCAATCAAATATTGATATGGAAAATGAAAGTTGGACTGGACTTTCTGTAAACCATGATAGATGGGGTACAATAGTAACTTATTTAGGATACGGAATGCTTATTCTAGGAATCATATTAGTGTTCTTTTTTAAGCAAACTCGTTTCAGGCAATTAACACAGAAAATGAAGAAACTAAAAAATAAAACCTTACTAGTTATTTTATGTTTGTTTTCAAATTCATTATTCTCTCAGAATATTGATATTGACTCATTAATTTCAAAGAATCCAATTTCAATAGAACATGCCGATAAGTTTTCACGAATACTAGTGCAGGATAATGGTGGTAGAATAAAACCGATAAGCACATTGTCTTCAGAGTATATCAGAAAAATAAGCAGAAAAAGTTCTTTATTTGGAATGAACCCAAGTCAAGTATTATTAGGAATGATGTCTAATCCGGAAGTGTGGAGTAAGATTCCTATGATTAAAGTTACTCATGAAGAAATATTAAATCTTGTGAACTCAAATGAAAACAGAGTTGCTTTTCATCTATTTTTTAATGATAAACAGGATTATTTATTATCCGATTTAGTGAATGAAGCAAATTTGGTAATTCCATCAAAAAGAGGGAAATTACACAAAGATATTATTAAAGTTGATGAGAGAGTAAACATTGCTTATTCAATTTTAAATACCAAGTACTTTGGAGAAACATTGAAGATGTTTCCAATAAAAGATGACATTGGAAATAAATGGGATTACAAAATTGATATTCCCCACGATCAACTTTCAGATTCCTTAAAAGGATTTAGTATGATGAATACTTATCTTTCTTCTGTTTACTCCTCAACTTTAAACAATGATTGGAAAATGAGTGATAAGATTCTGGAGATAATGAGTAAATATCAATACGATCATGGTTCTCAAGTGATTCCTGCAAATTATAAAATTGAAATGGAGGTTTGGTACAATAAACTCAATGTGTTTTCAAATCTGTTTATGTACTATTTTACGGTAGGGTTTATTTTACTAATCTTACTTTTTGTTGAGATGTTTTATAAAAATATGATTGTAAAATTTCTGATAAAACTTTTTATAAGTTTGGTATTGATAGGTTTCGCTGTTCATGTTTCAGGGTTAATTTCTAGATGGATTATTTCAGGACATGCTCCATGGAGTGACGGATATGAATCCATGATTTACATAGCTTTCGCTACGCTTTTATCAGGAGTTATATTTATGAGAAAATCTCCTATATCACTTGCGGCTACAGCGCTTGTCTCATCAATGATATTAATGGTAGCTCATCTTAATTGGTTGGACCCAGAAATTACGAATCTTGTACCTGTTTTAAATTCTTATTGGCTAATGATACATGTTTCCTTAATTACAGCTTCTTACGGATTTTTGGCTTTGGGGGCTTTACTCGGATTTCTTTCACTTTGGATTATGATTTTCACAACAGATAATAACAAAAATAAATTGAAAGAAAAAATAGAGGAACTCACAATTATAAATGAAAAAACAATTACAATAGGATTGTTTATGCTTGCAATTGGAACATTTTTAGGTGGTATTTGGGCAAATGAATCATGGGGAAGATATTGGGGATGGGATCCAAAAGAAACTTGGGCACTTGTAAGTGTGTTGGTTTATGCTTTTATTTTACATATGCGTTTTATCCCTGCTCTAAGAGGGAAATACATCTTTAACTTAATGACATTGATTGGAATTTCCTCCATTGTAATGACTTATTTTGGTGTTAACTATTATCTTTCAGGATTACATTCTTATGCGGCGGGAGATCCAATGCCAATTCCTGTGTTCATTTATTATTTTGTAGGAATTGTAATACTGACTGGAATTTTGGCTAAAATTAGAAATAATAAAAATAAGATATGAAATTAGATATTTTAGTTTTTGGAGCTCATCCTGATGATGTAGAATTAGGATGTGCTGGAACAATATTAAATCAGATAAAAAATGGTTTAAAGGTTGGTATTATTGATTTAACTAGAGGCGAGCTTGGAACAAGAGGAACTTCTGAAACCAGAACAGAGGAAACAAAAAACGCTACTAAAATATTAGGAGTTACCATTAGAGAAAATATGGGATTTAAAGATGGATTTTTTCAGAATGATGAAAGTCATAAATTAGAATTAATAAAAAAAATAAGACAATACAGACCTGATATTGTTATTACAAATGCACCTTTAGATAGACATCCTGACCATAGGAGATCTTCTGACCTTACAATTGACTCTTGTTTCCTTTCTGGATTAGAAAAGATTGAAACAGGACAAGATGTATGGAGACCAAAACACATTTATCATTACATACAATTTAATACTATTTTACCAGATTTCGTAGTAGATATAACAGATGAAATGGAACAAAAAATAGAGTCAATTTTGTGTTATAAAACACAATTTTATAATCCTGAATCTGAAGAAACAGAAACTATTATTTCCTCTAAAGATTTCTTGGAAAGTGTTAAGTACAGAGCGAAAGATTTAGGAAGACAATCTGATTGTAAATATGCAGAAGGATTTATAACAAATCAAACTCTAAAGGTTGAGTCACTAAAGGATTTAATCTAGTTTTTTGTATTTCAGTCTTATTGAATTTCCAATCACAATTACATCCGAGAAAGCCATAAATAATGCTCCCCACATAGGATTTAAATATCCCATAGCGGCAATTGGAATTGCTACAACATTGTAGGCAAAAGCCCAAAATAAGTTTTGTTTTATTGTTAGAAAAGTATGTTTCCCAATTGAAAGTGCTTTTGGTAATTGTTCTAAATTATTTTTATTGAGTAAAATAACATCAGCCGATTGAATTGCTACTCCAGTTGCACCTCCTAAAGAAATGCCAATTGTAGCTTTTGATAGGGAAGGAGCGTCATTTATTCCATCACCAATCATTGCCACATTCTCAGTTTCGGATAATTGAATTATTTTTTCAAGCTTTTCTTCTGGTAATTGTTCGGAATAAATATTTTTAAAAGGGATTATATCAGAGACACTTTCACATTTTTCTTTTTTATCACCACTAATTAATGCTGTAGTTATCTCACTGTTATTAATTTTTTCAATTATAGTTTTTGTATTTTCTTTTAACTCATCTTTAATAATAATCGTAGCAATTAATTTTTTATTTTTTGTGATGTATAAATCATGTGCGGAAGAAGGTATTTCCTCTAAAATCCTATCTGAACCAATTGAATAACTATCTCCATTAATATTAGCAGATACTCCAATTCCTTTATCCTCTTTTACATTAGATAAAGTTAGTTCTGATGCAAATTCTTTCAATTCAATTAGTAAGGAGTTTGCAATTGGATGAGAGGAGTGTTTCTCTAAATTGTAAACAATATTTTTAATTTCATATTCTACTCCCTCTAATATTGAGAATTCTTTTATTTTAA
>Ga0233427_10003681_pt1 | contig 13247 bp, 15 predicted proteins | sample SI_118_April2016_5_FD_179885 | JGI IMG/M metagenome (GOLD analysis project Ga0233427, IMG submission 179885) | Seawater microbial communities from Saanich Inlet, British Columbia, Canada - SI_118_April2016_100_MG | ecosystem: Environmental > Aquatic > Marine > Inlet | place: Canada: British...
TACGCCACTCAGCATCCGGACCGCGCCGCCTTCATCATGGCGGGGAGCGGCGAGACAGTGACCTATCGAGAGCTCGAGGAGCGGGCCAACCGGTGCACTCACCTACTGCGTAACGCTGGAATTGGTGTCGCCGGCCACTACTCGATCTTCATGGAAAACAACGCTCGCTATGTTGAGATGTGCAGCGCCGGCGATCGATCTGGGGCGTACTACACGTGTGTCAACTCCTATCTGACTGCCTCGGAGCTGGCCTACATCATCAACAACTCCGAGTCGACTGTGCTGTTCACCTCCAAGGCTCGGGAGGCTGTAGCGAGAGATGCCGTTCGTGAGTGCCCCAACCTGGTCAAGATCTATGTGGTCGATGGCGACATCAATGGCTGGGGTGACGATCGCGCCGAGGACTACCTCGCTGCAGCTGCTGCCTGCCCGTCATCCCCTATCGCCGACGAAGAGTCGGGTATGGCAATGCTCTACTCGTCCGGTACCACCGGCCGGCCCAAGGGCATTATCCGTCCCTTGCTGCACACGTCTCCTGATGAGCTTCACCCACTGTTCGCGTTCCTGAGCAATCTTTGGCAGTACCGCGAAGACATGATCTATCTGTCGCCAGCACCGCTCTACCACTCAGCACCCCAGGCTGCGGTGAACCTTGCCATCCGTAAGGGCGGCACCGTCATCATCATGGAGCGCTTTGACCCAATCGAGTATCTGAGTCTGATTGAGGAGTACTCGGTCACGCATACCCAGCTTGTGCCAACCATGTTCAGCCGCATGCTCAAGATGCCACTCGAGGAACGCGAGCGATTTGATCGCTCGTCGCTCGAAATCGCAATCCACGCTGCCGCTCCCTGCCCAGTCCAGGTCAAGAAGGACATGATCGAATGGTGGGGGCCGATCATCCACGAGTACTACGGCGCCACAGAGGGCCTTGGCTTCTCTGCATGCAACTCCGAGGAGTGGCTCGCTCACCCTGGAAGCGTCGGCAAGATCATCATGGGCGACTTGCACGTCCTCGACGACGACATGAATCCGCTACCGATGGGTGAGCCCGGCACCCTTTGGTTTGGTGGCGGCGCCAATTCCCACTATCACAACGACCCTGAGAAGACGGCCGAGTCCAAGTCGCCCGATGGCACGCTCACTACCGTTGGTGACGTCGGCTACATCGACGAGGACGGCTTTCTCTATCTGACCGATCGCAAGACGTTCATGATCATTTCAGGCGGCGTGAACATCTATCCACAAGAAACTGAGGACCTCCTCATCACGCACCCGAAGGTGTCTGATGCAGCCGTGGTCGGCGTGCCAAACGAGGATCTCGGCGAGGAAGTAAAGGCCGTCGTACAGGTGATGCCGGGCAACGTCGCTGGCGACGCTCTGACGGCCGAACTCATCGCGTTCTGTGGCGAACACCTGTCACGCCAGAAGATCCCGCGCTCGATCGACTACGAAGCCGAACTCCCGCGCCTCCCCACCGGAAAGCTCTACAAGAAGGGCCTGCGCGACCGCTACTGGGCCGACGGCACCAACAAGATCATCTGACAATCGGTCTTCGGACAAAGCACGTTTAGGGTCTGTCCCCAGACGTGCTTTGTGGCGGGGGTGTGGGTTCCCTTCTGGCACGTCGAACTGGTCGCGGGGTTCGGTCGGTTTACGAGTCAGCTTCGGCCGGGCGGGGTAAGCGCGAGCGCAGCTCCTTGAATGCGGCGCCGCCCTCCTCGGTGCGGGTCCACGAGATGTAGTCAGGCCGTCCCCGCTGACGAAAGAAGGGATTAGAGAAGATATCAGCCCACTCGGCGACGGGCTTGAGGGCAGCACCCATTGCAGCGTCGTAGCCGCTCCAGCGTTTGGCGTGCTCTTCCGACCGGAAGAGGTTCATGTTCGCTCATCTGAACGGACGGCTATCGGCCGCCCCTCCAATTTCGGCGCTGGTATAGCCGACCATGGGCTCGGGATCGACGCTGACGATGTCCTCATCGCACATTTCAAGCACCATCGACTCACCGCAGCAAAGGCACGGCGACTCGATGCGAACAGTCTTACCCGGCACCAGCCAGCGAATGGCGGTAGCTTCCAGGCCGCACTGGGCGTACCAGCCACCTTGACCGTCGATCATGATGTGGTACTGGGTGGGCTGCATGTTGAATGGCGGGAATGAGGAGAGCAGATCAGTGCCGGGATGAACCCAACCCGGAGTCATCCCCACCAACTCGTGCACAAGTTCTCTCGCCGCATCGAGTTCGATATCGAGGTCGGCAGCCAACTCAGTGAAATGCGGCGCCCGGGCACCGTCAACCACCCCGGCCATGATCGCCGAGTAGCCCCGGTCGAGTAGTTCCAACTCACTCATCGAATGTCCTCCCTTGGTAGGTCCCTGCAGCCCTATGCCACCATTTTAGTCGTCAACTGCTGGCCAATCTTGCCGCTGAGCCATGATCGTGCACCGATCAGCGACGCCATGGGGCGGCATCTCGTGCGGAGCGACCTGCAGAATTGGGCAATTCACGCCGTAGAGCGCCTCGGCAACAATGACCCCGGCGATGAGATTGACATCGGCTTTGGTGACGACGAGAGCGGCTGGTCCTACCCCGAGACGCAATGCTTCCCCAAGTACACCTGGCGTTCCCGAGGAGCCTCGCGAGCCTGGCATCGCCACAATCCGACCGGCCAGCGACTGGCCGACTTCGGGGTGGCTTTGGTCGATGATCACGCCGGTCTTCAGGTCGAGACCTCCCCAGAAGCTGAGCGGTTCGCGAAGGACGAGTAGGTCACCCTCACCGTGACCCGGGTGCAGCGTACGGCCCTCGATATTCACGCCGCGACCTCGTTGCTCAGCCTGATCTCGGCGGCGATGGCCGAGGCCACACAGTCCGCCAAGCTGGCGAAAACCACCTCGACATCGAGCATCCCGGGGGCGTAATAGGCCCACTTGGCGGAGTTGGTCATCACCGTGCCGGTCACGCCCGTCGATCGGGGCAGGTAGTAGGTGCATGTGTCGAGCACCACCTGGATCCCTGCTGCTCCAAGGAGCACGTCCCAACCGCGCAGCTGAACCTCGGCCCACACCGAGCGACTGGTGGTGACGATGACTGTCACGCTCGGGTGAGTGTGCGCCTCGCCCAATGTCCTAACCAGCTCACCGAACTCAGCGACAGAGAAGTGCGGGGTGCCAAGGCAAACGGCAGAGACCGACCCGGCAGTACGACTCGACAACGAAGCCAACATCGACGCAACCAGTTGAGAGTCCACCACCGTGGTTCGACTTGGCCCCCGACCACCGGTGGCGTCATCCAGTGTCGGCGCCTCCGGTGTGATCCCGATGACATGGAACATCTCAACGGCCCCAGCGGTGGCTGCAGCTGCGGCGATGGCCTTGAGGTCGTCCTCCTCGGCGGCGGGGAGACCCATGATCACTGGGACTGCGGTATTGGCCTCCCGGCCAAGGATCAAACCGAGAACGTGGGGCAGCCTCGGATCACTCAGCAGCTCGTCGGGTAGGCGAAGCTCAAAGAGATGGGTGGCCAGGCGACCCTCGTCGGTGTGAAGGCCGACGAAGGGAACTCGCCCGATGATGGCCGCGCTGATGTCAAGCAGGTCGCCGTATTTGTTGGTGCGGGCTCCGAGGACTGAGTTGAAAAAACCGACCGCGTTGGACTCTGACCCTGCGATTTGTTGACCCAGTGTCGGCCGGCCATCAGTCTGCTGGTAGGGGGCACAGCTCCACATCGGAGTGCATCCGAGCTGTTCATAGATGTCCATCAGCCGGTGCGCTCCGGCAACTTCGTCTGGAAAATCGCTGGCCGGGCGAAGGCCTGAGTTCGCCCGATCGATGAGGCTGGCGTTGGTGTGCGTCGGTACCGACAACTGCGCCCCCTCGGCCAGAAGGAACTCAGCAAAGTCGAGCGAAAGCCTCCCTGAGTAGTGACACGAGTTGATGTGGGCGAAGTCGATCGGCACAAGTTCGAGAGCGCCGCTCGCTTCCGCAGCGGCGACAATCAGTTGCATCGCCAGCTGCTGGGCCTTGCCTTTGCCTCCGGACAACCAATGCGCTTCGGCGTCAGTGAGCTTCATCACTGCAGCCGATCAGGACCGCGGGTAGAGCGTTTCGGTGTTGCCATCGACGCCAATGATCTGGCCGGAGATATGGCGCGCATAGTCGCTACATAGATAGACGATCAGATCGGCAATCTCCTCGGGGTCGACATAGCACTGCATCGACGTGCCAATCGCGTACATGCGACGGACGGCATCAGGATCAAGCCCATCGGCCTCAGCATGGGCGTTGATCACTCGTTCCATCCGCTCGCCGTTCACGTTGCCAGGCACAATTCCGTTGACCCGGATGTTGTCGGGCCCAAGCTCCATCGCAAGCGTTTCGGTGAAGCCCGTGACAGCCCACTTTGCGGCGACATACGGCGAACGCGTCGGGTAACCGAGAATGCCGGCCGCAGAGACGAGGTTGATGATCGTGCCGTACTGCTGCGCTTTGAATAACGGGGCAACACGTCGAACGCAGAAGAACTGAGCATCGACACAGACCGCCATCGTGTGGCGCCACTCCTCATCAGTCACGTCCTCGACCAGCTTCGTTGGCCCCGCCACACCAGCGTTGTTGACCATGATGTCGAGCCCACCCGGGAGGATCTCATCGAAGATGGCGTCGAGCTCGCTCGACTGGGTGACATCACACGTCCATGTCGTGATGGAGTCGGGCAACGTCTCCAATCCACTGGGTTCGATGTCGCAGGTGAACACCTCGGCACCGAGCCGGTCCATTGCGATCGCAGTTGCCCGACCCATGCCTGCACCGCCGGCGGTGATGAACACGCGCTTGCCTTTGAGCGAGATCTTCACGGACTACTCCTGTACGGGGTGGGTGGGTGCCGGCGTAAACCGGTGGCGGTACAGCTCGTCAAAGAACGGGAGGCTGCGTTCGTAAAACTCACACAACCTCTGGTTGTCTTCGAGGGGCGGATACTCAGTGGTCGGCTTCTGGATGCCCGTACTCGCCCGCAGGTTGTCATGCCACGGGCCGGTGCCTTCGCCGTACCAGCTGACCTGGCTGCGATCGCCGGCCTCCCATTCGAGTGCATCAGGCTTGTAGGCGATGCCAACAGCGGCGCAATAGGCGATCGTTGTGCCTGCTGGGTCGTCCAAGAGGTCGCCTGAGTACATCACGGGCGGCGGCGCGCCATCGCAGTCGGCCAGTCGGGCAAAGAGACGGTGCAGCGACTCGAAACCGACCTCATCAAATGTGCAGTCGGGCCAGTGCTTGGCAAGACCCTGGATAACCCGCTTCGGGTCACGGATGAGGAAGCTGTGAGTCATACCCGTAAGGCGTTTATCGCTCAGTGTGTGCTCCACCGAGTAGGCAAAGTCTTTGACGAACACATTGGCGCCGGCAGCGTCATGGCTGGCATTGAGTTCGTCCCAGGTTGCGCCAAAGTTGTGCCCACGTTTGGCCGTCACGGCAGCATGACGGTCGCTCTGGCGGTCCTCACCGTAGTAGTAGGTCTCGTTCCACGGCTCGTGAAAGCAGGTGAAGTCGCCACGCTGACGCATCATCCATTCGAAGGCCGTCGAGGTAGACCGAGGGGTGGCCCACAGGGTGAGAAACATCTACTGGGGTCCTTGCAGCGAACTGAGCAACGAGCCGTGGCGTCCCAGCGGAGCGACACCCAGCGTGCGGAAGATCTGCCAGTAGAGCGTGATATCAGCAGCCAGAACCGGCGTACCGATGTCCGCCTCGATATCGGCGGCCAACGAGACAAGGCGCTGTGGGAGCCCCGTCGCGTCGCGATAGTTCGACATCCCGTTGACCAGGATCGCATCGACATCCGGCGCCTGCTCGCTCGCGTACTTCATCGAGTCACGCGCGAGTTCGCCGGGGAAAATCCAGACGTGATCGTTCACCTCTTGCTGCGTCTCATACCAACCCTGGTCAATGAAGTTGCCGTACCAGACCACGTCGATATCGGCGCTGCGCAGAAAGCGCACAACACCATCTCGCCAATCCGGCCAAAAATAGACCGAGTTCAACGCCACTCGCTCGTAGCCGTTGGCTTCGCATGCCTCCACAAGTGTCAACCCGGCCATATGGAACGGCGTCTCGTAGCGCTCACTGACCTCCGCCACGAAGGCGCGTATGTCGTGCACGTCGGTTCCGTTGGCGTGAACCCAGTTGGTGCCTACCTGCCCAACGACGTCGGCCCCGCTATTACTCATCGTATGCACCACCTCTTCGAGGAGGTGGAAATTGTCGGCGCGCTGACCGAGTTCGTGGGCATAGCCGGGAGCGTGGAGCAGTCGCCCATGTACGCCGACTGTTTCCGGAGAGATCCGGAGGAAATCGCTCGGAGCTGCGTCGAAATCCATTGGGGGCGCCGTGAACCCGACCTGATACGGGAACAGCTTTTTGGTCGGATCCGACCATTTCTCGGGTTTGGACATCAGTCGACGAGTCCATCCACTACGACACTGGCGCGCTCGTGGTGAAGGTCGGTGGCCCGGCCGTAGATGGTCTCAGAATGAAATGGTCGATTCATTCGGTACGGATCATGCACGTAGGTGGGCAGACCGATGAAACGCGTCGTCGCCCCCGTATTCGCCGTGACGCGGTGCATGGAGTATCGACCAGCAAAGAGTTGGAGATCGCCGGGCTGGAGATCCAACTCGTGCACGCCCTCGCGTCCCCCATTGAGCACATGACCAACTCGCTCATAATTCTCTTCGTTCGGGTTACGGATGTTGGGCACATACTCGAAGATGCCGCCCTCGTCGGCGCGCTGCACAAGGACGCTGACCGTGAACTCGTTGCCATCGAAGTGCCACGGAAATGTGCAGCCAGGGTCAGTGACGCCGTACGGGTTGCGGCCCAACGGATCGGCCCATCGGTAGATGGGCCGCGAAACGCCGAGGCATTCCCAAATGAAATGCAGGAAAACGTCCGAGTCGTAGAGCTTCCGCAGGATCGAACCCTCGGTGAGGACGTCTGAATTGATGAAGCCGCTCTTGCGTTGCTGCATCGTTCGGCGCGGGTGGCCTTGGGGAAAGGTGCCATCATCGGGCGAGAAGTACGGGTTGTGAACTTCATAGGTCCTGAATGTCAGGTCGTGGAGCGAAGTCGCCTCGGCCGCCATCGCCTCGACTGCATTGGGCCGTATGAAGTCTGAGATCCGACAGCAGCCAAGCACCCCCATGTCGTCGCGAGCTGAAGCGACCAGATCGGATCGTGCCGAATCGCCTATGTCGTGGATCGGGAAGGTGTCGAGATCAATCATCTCCTCGAGATCGATTTCGGCTGCGGCGAAGGCAGTTGGCACACAAACCTCCCCACAAGGCACTGGACGTTCGTTCAGTTCACAATGTAGATCGAGAACTCAGCAGTGTCCACGACCCGATCGGCTCTCTGCGTTGCGCACCGGCGACGCTCTCAGTGCAATGATGCCCACATGCCTGTCGACGTCGAAGTCCGCGGCCCCGTGGCGATCATCACCCTTGCCCGCACCGAGAAGCGAAACGCTGTCAACAGCGAGATGACAAGCGCAATCGATACCGCGCTCAACGACTTTGAAGACGACGACAGCCTCAGGGTGGCCGTCCTCACCGGCGGACCCCACGTCTTCTGTGCCGGCACCGATATCGCCGAAGGTTCCGGCACGCCGACTGAACGGGGCGGCCTTTATGGTGTCATCGGCCGGAAGAGTCCGAAGCCGATCATCGCCGCCGTCGAAGGCTTCGCGTTTGGCGGTGGTCTTGAGATCGCGCTGGCCTGTGACCTCATTGTGGCTGCGAGCACTGCCCAGTTCGGACTACCCGAAGTCCGCCGGGGACTGGTGGCGACGAGCGGCGGGCTGTTCCGTGCACCGCGAGCGCTCCCCCTCAACATCGCCCGCGAGATGCTCTTGACCGGCGACCCGATCTCGGCCGATCGCGCTGAGCGCCTCGGCCTGGTCAATCGGGTGACCGAGCCAGGAGCGGCACTCGACGGAGCTCTTGCACTCGCCGAACGAATCGTGCTCAACGCCCCGACATCGATCCGAGAAACACTCGGCGCGCTCGAAGCAATCGTTGCTCACAGCGATGATCGCGGCTGGCAAGCCACCACCACGGCTCGTGAGGTGATCTACGCCAGCGAAGACCGCAAGGAAGGAGTGTCGGCGTTCTTTGAGCGCCGAACCCCGAAATGGCCAGGCTGTTGAGTCGAGCGTGCCTCAGCCCGTCGACGCATCCAAGATCAACGATTGGGAGAATGAACCTGAGGTAGGGATGAAACCTGCTCCATCCGCAGTTCGATGCCCGTTTCTTCACCAAATTCGGTCAGGGCCGCCCGAGTCGACGTGTCGAACTCCCAGACCCACGCCTCAATCTCGTCGAGCCATTCGCCGTAGGCCAATGCTTCGTTGATCCGCTTCAACACGAAACGAGCCGCATCGACTGTCGCCATCGGGACATTGATCACGCGCTCGCTGGCCATCCGATTCGGCGAATCGGCCACTTCAGGGGCGAGTTGCAACGCACGCTCGACAGCGATGTTGGCAAGAGTGTTCAACTGCATCGCCCCAGCCTCTTCCGCGATCCTCTTCTCGCGACGACGGGCCTTCTTCCGCTCAGATTTTGATAGCGCCCGAGGCTCTTCCATAGGCGCACGCTACCGGCATCAAGCGCTGACCTCGGGCTCGAGTGATTTCGTGGTGAAGCGACCCGCAGACTTGCGTGCTTAGCTGAGGTGCGCACCGGCGAGCTGTGGCTCCTGAACGAAAGACGCGATCTTGCGACGAGGCACCGACTATCTGAGTTCTTTGAACGACGGACGCAAGGTGATGGTCGACGGTGAGGCCATCGAGAATGTCACCGACCACCCCGCCTTCGCGGGCGTGGCCCGATCTGCGGCTCGGTTGTTTGATGCCGCCGATGACGACCCCGAGATGCAACACATCGATCCGCGACTCGGCCCCGATCCGGTCAATCGGGTTTACGCTCTGCCGCGCACCCAGGAAGATTTGGCCGGGCGGCGCACGTCGATCGCCAAGTGGGCCGAGTTGACCCACGGGTTCCTCGGCCGAACCCCCGATCACGTCGGAGGCATCTTTGCCGCCTATGACCTCGGTGCAGAGGTCTTCGCTCGCGGCGGCCAAGGCTACGCCGACAATGTGCGGCGGTTCCGCAAACGCATCGCCAACGAGAGCCTCTACCTCACATACACGATCATCCCACCCCAAGACGACCGTTCCAAGATCGGCAACGAGCACGCCGAACCCAAACAGGTGCACGTCGTGGAGGAGCGCGACGACGGAATCGTCCTGCGAGGTGCACAGATGCTCGGGACCAGCGCCGCAATCGCCGACTATGTCTACATGACGTGCCTGTTGCCACTGAAGCCTGGTGACGAGAACTTTGCCATCTCCTGTGTTGTGCCTTGCGGCGCCCCCGGACTCACGTGGTACAGCCGGACCCCCTACGCCGTTGGCAAGCCCTCCGTCTGGGACTACCCACTGTCGACCCGACTCGACGAGACCGACTCGCTCGCAGTACTCGACGACGTGTTCGTCGCGTGGGAAGACGTCTTCATCTACCGAGACATCGACATCTTGCGAGCCCAAACATCTGAAACCGAATTCCGCGCCTACGGCAACTCACAGGCTCAGATCCGTCTCGCCGCAAAGCTCAAGTTCCTGATCGGTTTGGCATACCGGATGGTCGAATCCAACAACGTCGTCCATCTCCCAGGCGTGCAGGAGAAACTGGGCGAGATTGCTGCGCTGGCCGCCATGGTGGAAGGAATGGTCTACGCCGCAGAGGTGAACGCCATCGTAATCGACGGCGCCTACGTGCCGAACGGTCGGTTCATCCACGCTCCGATGGCGTTGCAATCCGACACGTATCCGCGCGTGCTCAACATCATTCGTGACCTGGCCGGCGGCGGACTGATCCAGACGCCTTCGAGTGTCCGTGACTTCACCAGCCCAGAGACTGCGGACGACATTGCCCGCTACTACTCCGCCAGCAACTCCGACGCTGCCGAGCGGGTGAAGCTATTCAATCTGGCCTGGGACGCTATCGGTAGCGAATTCGCCGGCCGTCATCACCAGTACGAGATGTTCTACTCTGGGCCACCATTTGTGATGAAGATGCTCAATACACAGAAGTACGGCTACGAGGAGGCCACGATGCTGGTCGACAACTTCCTCGATACCTACGACATGAACACCACGGTGATGGATCGATGAGCGTCGGGCTCCCCGAATCCTGGATGCTCGTGGTGAGCGCCCGCGTCGATCCCGCAGTCGAAGAGGACTGGAACCGCTGGTACGACGAGGTCCATCTCCCTGAGATCGCCGAATGCCCGGGCTTCATCGATGCAGCTCGCTATGTCACTGCCGATGATCATGGCCAGCGTCGCTACCAAACCATCTATCGACTCGAGTCGCCTGAAGCCATCCACTCCGTGGAGTTCAGCGAGCGGCGGGGCTGGTACCAGTTCGACCAGCATGTCGAAGCAGACGTCCGCCTCTTTCAGCGAACCGGGACCACCAATGACTGATAACGCCGACAGTTGGTACTGGGAACGCAACTGGAACAATTATCGACGAGGTTCGACTCGGGTCCGGGTGAGATGGGCCGGCGGCCAAGCTGAGGCATTAATCTTCGATGAAGGTGTACCTCTCACTGCTCACGCCTTCCTTGCTCGACTACCGATCGAAGTCTCGGTCGTGCACGTCGCCTGGAGCGGCGAGATGGTGATGAGTACCGGAGGCCACGCCCTCGGTGTCACCGAGCAAGAAAACCGTGTTCGTCTCGTGCGCGTCGGCGACCTCTCATTCGATCCGAAGTTCGATGAGATCACCCTCACCTACGGCACCGCAGAAGCGCGACTCCCCGACGGCCCCAACGTGTTGACTGTCTTCGGTCAGATCGTCGAAGGCATCGAGGCCGTAGCGGCCTTTGGCCGCCGCACCCGTTTCGAAGGAATGCAGACGATCATCTTCGAGACACTCGACGACAACTGAACTCGTCCTAGACGACGGGTGACTACGAGAACCGGGTGAACGGCGCTGCCGGTGCTCCTCGCTCGACGCGGGCGTCGAAAGGGCGAACGACCACCGACTCGAACAAACCGGCGCGGTTGTAGGGCTCCGCCGCGATGAACGCATCCGCTGCTGCCCGATCAGTGAAATCACCGATGATGAGGCTGCCGATGATGACGCCATCGTCGTTCGTAAGTGGCCCGCCGACATACATGAAATCGATGTGCTCACCAACCCAGGCCGAGTGAGCGTCTGCGGTGGAAGACCGGATTTCGCGTCCGTCGGGGCGGTCGTGCATGACAAAGGCAAAAAGCATCAGAGTCTCTCTCGGTAGCTGGCAGTCGTGGCGCGCTGGGAAAGGAACGACCGCAGCGTGTCGTTGAACTGAGTTGGTCGCTCAAGGTTGCTGAGATGACCGGCGCCCTCGAGCACGGCAAGTCGTGCGTCAGCGATCAGACTGACCATTTCCTCCCCGATCGAAGGCGGACTAAGTCGGTCGTGTTCACCGAAAATCAGCTGAACAGGCACGTTGATCTCGTCCATTGCCGCCAATGCATCAAAGACTGTCGTGGCCATCAACGTCTTCAGGTAGGGCTCCACGCGGAGCAACACGATGCTGTCGAAAAGCTCGGCAGCGATCTCGGGCGCACAATCTGGCGACACCAACGACTCCACGAGCGCAGGCGCCAGATCCGCGAATGTCTTGCCCTCGCGGAGTGGCTTCTCTCGCAGCGCCAAGAAATCGCGTCGCTTCTCGTCACTCATTGCATTGAACCCGTAGAAGCAGTCGCAAAGGGTGAGCGTGGCGACGCGCTCAGCATGAAGAGGGAAGAATGTCAGCAGGATCCGCGCCCCCATCGACAGGCCAACAAGGTGAGCTTTCTCGATGTTTTGCTGATCGAGTAGTCGAAGGAGATCATCGGCAAAATGCGTGAAGCGTCGCTCCCCGGGGACATCTGCGGAATCTCCGTAGCCGCGGGCATCCCATGCCATCGTGCTGAACTCGTCTTCGAGGGCGCGTTGTTGCCGGGCCCAGTTGGTGCGGTTCCCGCCGATGCCATGCAAAAATACGACGGGAGGACCGTCACCAACGAGGTCGCAGGCAAGCTCAGGGACTCCGGAGATCCGAATCGTTTCCATCACACAGCCTCTAACCCGACATCTCCCCCGTCGCTAGGACGAAGGCTCCGGATCATGGTGGACAATGACACATGGAACGTCCACTCGGCGTGCCAGTCCAGCCGGCACATTGGCCTTGAGCCATCGCGATGCAGAGGGCGGGAGAGTCGACAGATAAATCCCCTCTACCGCCTCACGCTCTATTGCGACCTTGATCGCCGTAACGGGATCGGCATCACCAATCTCACCGTTTGCAGATACCCCGAGGTCAACAATCAAACCCAACTGCTCTTCGAGTTGTGCCCGGGCCCGACTCAGATCTCCACCCGCTCGAAGAGGCACAACGACATGGAACCGGGCCTGAGGCGTCTTTGCAACAAGTTTCGCCAACTCGACCATGAGCGATCCACCGCCCAGGGATTCATTGCCCACAACGAGATAGAGAGGGCCCACTGGATCACGCCGCTGGAGCACCGGTGCAAGCCACCCGGGTTCGAGTCGTTCGAGCGCTAGTTCATCGCTTCGTGAGCGCACGATGTCGGCTCGGGTGCAGATTCCGACCAGCAGTCCACCTTCGACAACCGGGAGATGGGTGAGTCCCTCCTCTGCCATCAGTCGCATGGCATCAACCAGGCTGGCGTTGGGGTTGATACTTACCAAGTCTGACGATGCGACTTCGCCCACCAAGGCCTCACGCTGGAGGTTCTGACTTATCAGGTCGCGTCGCGTCACCATTCCAACGCAGTGGCCGTCGTCATCGATGATCGGGAATGCGCCACGCTCACCTCGTGCGACACGATCGGCAACGTCTCCGACAGTATCCTCGCGACTGATCGTGTCGACCACACGGTTCATAACATCGACGACTGCGGTGGTCCGCAGCGAATCGGCGACGAGTTCGCTGCCAACTCGGATGCCGCGACGCGAGAGTTTTTCCGTGTACATGCTCTCGCTCGACAAGGTGCTGAAAACGAGAGCGGAAATCACGCTTGCCAGCATCAACGGTAAGACAACATCGAAGTCTTGGGTCACCTCGAACACGAACACGATCGCAGTCAGCGGGACGCGCGCCGCCGCCCCAAACACTGCCGCCATGGC
>Ga0233427_10003684_pt1 | contig 13244 bp, 15 predicted proteins | sample SI_118_April2016_5_FD_179885 | JGI IMG/M metagenome (GOLD analysis project Ga0233427, IMG submission 179885) | Seawater microbial communities from Saanich Inlet, British Columbia, Canada - SI_118_April2016_100_MG | ecosystem: Environmental > Aquatic > Marine > Inlet | place: Canada: British...
TCGCGCCGGGGGAGTGGGACCGGCAGAAAACGTTCGTCGCCGGACTCGAGGAACTCGCCGCAGTGCTCGGTGTGTCGATCTTCGAGACTTCGCCGCCGATGTCCCAGGTCTACGCTGCTGCGGCAGATGCCGGTATGGAGCACCGGCTGAACGCGGTGCTGTTTGGTAGCCTGCGCGAGCTCCTGGACGAGGCACTGGAATCGGAAGAGGCCAAGACACTGCTGGGCATGGTGGCGCTCAACGCGAACCTCGTGCCGCCTTCCTCGGCAGGAAGCGGGATGGGCCTGATGATGCGTCCGCTTTCGCTGGCCTCTTCCCCACTGGTGCAAGACAACGACTTCCGCCGCTACACGTTGCGCGGCTCGACGGGCTTGCCGATCGGCGGCATGGGTGCGGTGATCGACGCGCTGGTGAATGTGTGCAGGACGCATGGCGTGCAGCTTCGCACCGACAGCGAGGTCGCTGCCCTGCGTGGACACGATGGCGCGGTGACGACCGTGGTGTTGGAGAGTGGCGAGGAAATCCGCGCAAGCCGCGTGGTTTCGGCGATCAGCCCGAAATTGCTCTTCCGGGACCTGCTCGATGACGAACTGGTCGAACCCGAGACACGACGACGCATCTCCGGGCTTTCGGTTCGCGGCTCGGCCTTCAAGATCGTGTTGGGGCTCGACGGTCTTCCCGAGTACCGCGACCTGCCCCCGGGAATAACGCAGGAGGCCGCGTTGACCTGCCAGTTCCGCATTGCCCATTCGCTCGGCTACATCGAGGACAGCGTGCTTGATGGCCTGCGTGGGCGTCCGGCCGAGGGGCCGATCATGTGGGGCCTCTTTCCATCGATCACTTCGCCTCAACTCGCTCCTCCCGGGCGGTATCTGCTTAGCGTCAACGTCTGGCATGCACCTTACAGGCTGGCCTCGGGGACGTGGGACGAGAGCCGCGAAGCCTTCGGCTGGCATTGCGTCGAGGTCATGTCGCGTCACATGTCGGGGCTCAAGGAGCGGATCGTCGAGCACAGCTTTACCGCGCCTGACGGTATCGAGGATATGTTCAACCTCGTGGAGTCGAACATTACCCATGGCGATATGCTGCCGGGTCGCCTGTTTGCGGCGCGGCCCGATCGCGCGATCGTCGGATACCGGGCGCCGGTGAAGAATCTCTATCTCACGGGCGCGGGGGTGTGGCCGGGCGGCTACGTCACCGGGATTCCCGGACGCAACACGAGTGAGGCGGTCCTCGCCGACATCTCAAGCCAGGAAGGCTAAGCATGGAGTTCCTTGTAAACATCAACCTGCGCTGGCCCGACGACATGGGGCCGGATCGCCGCCAGGAGATCACGGTCGCCGAGCGCGCCCATGCAGCTGAACTTATCAAGCTCGGTCATCTCAAACGCATGTGGCGTATTCCCGGGCAGTTCGCCAACTGGGGTCTCTGGGAGGCGAAGGACGCCACAGAGATTCACGAGATTCTGACCAGCATGCCCGCTTATCCCTACATGGCCAAGGTAGAGGTCCATCCCCTGGCCATCCATCCGGTCGATCCGTCGCCGCCGGCTCGCTGAACCAGATTGCACCGAGCGCCACGGCGTCAGGTCGTGGTGGGTCAACAGGTTAAGGAAGCGCGTTTCGATAACGCCAGAAAATAGTCCGATCGTCTTTAATCTATTGGGGCCCGGGAATGTGCTCGTCTAGGGTCAAGATTGACCCGGTGGTTGCCGCCGGCTGCAATGCGAGGAGGGGTCACATGCCCACGGGAAGCACATCGTTTGAGGACGTGAGGCGCCAGCTGGGCGCGTTGCTGATTCTTCCTGAAGATGCAGGCGTTTCGATGCCGCCGGCTGCCTATGCGCTGGACGAGGTGTGCGACGCGGAAGTGCAGGCGATCTTTGGACAGGACTGGGTCTGTCTGGGCCGCGAGGAGGAGATACCCGAGCCGGGCGACTACTTCACGACCCGGGTGGTCGGCGAACCGCTGATTGTGGTTCGCGGCGATGATCGCGAGGTCAATGTCCTGACCAACGTGTGTCGCCACAAGTGGTCTGAGGTTGCCGAGGGAAAAGGCAACGCCAAGGTTTTCACCTGTCCCTATCACGCCTGGACCTATCGTCGCGACGGGCGCCTGCTTGGTGCGCCTTACATGGACAAGACAGAGGGTTTCGATACGAAATCGTGCGCGCTGCCGCAGCAGAAAAGCGCCTTGTGGCACGGCTTCATCTTCGTAACGTTGAACCCGGAGGCAGCGGAACTGGCCGACCAGCTCTCGAACCTCGAGCCGCTCGTCGCCCATTACGGCATGGACAAGATGCAGTTGTTCACCGGGGCTGAAGAGGTCTGGGCGACCAACTGGAAGCTGCTCGTGGAGAACTTCACCGAGGGCTACCACACCTTCCAAGCTCATCGCGAGACCCTGCACAAGGCGGTGCCGACAGAACTGACTTATTGGGGGCATGCCGACGCACATTTCAGCGCCTTCTATTCTCCCTTCAGCCCGGATGAGCCGTCTCGCGAGCCCTACTGTCCCGACCTCACCGCCGACGAGCGCAAGCACGTCCTGATGATCAGCCTCTATCCGTCGCTCGTCCTGGCACTTGCACCCGACCGGGTCTTCTACATGTGCATCACGCCAGACGGGCCCGACCACACCCGGGTCCGCTGGGGTGTGGCGAGTTACGGCGAGGAGTTTACCTATCAGGGTATCAAGGATATCGCGAAGTTCTACGACCTCATCAACGCCGAGGACAAGGTCAGGCTCGAGAGTATCCAGCGTGGCATCAAGAGCCGGTTTGCCGCGCAAAGCCGCATGTCCTGGCTCGAACTGACCAACGCGCAGTTCGGGCGCTACGTCGCACGCGCGCTGGCGGACTGATACGCCGGAAAAGGCAGTTCAAGCCTTTCGAATTGGGGGCGCATGAAGGTGCCGACGGCCCAAAGCATCCAAGCCTGGCTGGTCTTCCAATCTCCTTGTGGGGCTGACAGCCATTCCCTATCGTTTGCCGCTTCAGGAAAGCCAGCAGAAGAACGGTGCCAATGATCGGTGATAAATCAGAAAACGTCTTGATCACCGGTGGTAATGGCAATCTTGGCTGGCTGGTGGCTGACAAACTGCTCAGGCGCGGGCAACGGGTCGTGAAGTTCGATATTCCCGGCACCGAACGTGCAAGTATCCAGGCTGGCGAGACGGTCTTGAGCGGCGATATCCGCGATACCCAGGCACTGAAGAACATCCTGGCGGAATATCGTCCCGGGACGATCTACCACCTGGCATCCCTGCTATCGGGCAGTTCCGAGGCGGATCTGGTGGCTGCCTGGGAGATCAATGCGACCGCCTCGTTCAACCTGTTGAACCTCGCGCACGAGACCGGTGTCGAAAGATTCTTCTTTGCCGGCACAGCGGCATCCTATGGACCGGTCGATCGTGACCCGATGCCGCTGGATTATCCCCAATGGCCCGAAAACATGTACGGCGCGACCAAGGTCGCGGTCGAGCGTATGGGTGTCTATTTCAGGCGCAGGCATGGCCTCGATTTCCGTTGTCTGCGGTTCCCGCTGGTGGTCTCGCCCTTTGCGCCCGAAGGGGCGGTGTCGGCCTTTCCGTCACATGCCTTCAAGGCTGCGTCCAAGGGCAAGCCGTTCTGTTTTCCGGTATCACGGACGACCGGGATGTCGACGCTCTTCCTTGAGGATGCGATCGACAGCATTGTTGACTTCACCGCAGCCGATCCGGCAAATCTGAGTAGTCCGGCTTACAATCTTCATGGCTATTACCTCTCGGCAGGCATGGTGGCGGACGCGGCCAGGCAAAGGTTTCCCGACTTCGACTTTCGCTTCGAACCGGTTGAAACGGTCGAACACCTGATCTCGAGCTGGCCCGATGCGCTTGACGATAGCGCCGCGCGGCGTGACTGGGGCTGGCAGCCCGCGTTTGATTTCGACAGATCCGTCGATCGCATCTGCGCCCTGCTGGATGCCAGCGCAGGCGACAACGACTGACCTTCGCCCACCGTGTTATTCTGGTTCGACGAACAGGCCACCCGCGCCAGAGAGAGCGGTTGTGACCGCGAGAGCCTGAGCGTGATCTGTGTTATAGGCCTCCGTCTGGTGTGCATTGCTCGAAAGCTGGGCAATCATCCAACGAAACCATGGTTCAACCAATCTGGCGCCGCGCATGTTGTGATGGCGTAACGGGGCTGTCGTGCACGATGTTCTAAAGGGCGTAGTGGTTCCGATCCACCGGGAAGGCTGGCGGTTTATCGGAGTATTTTTCGTGGTCGCGCTTTTGCTGGGGTGGCTATGGATGCCGTTGTTGTTCCCGGGCCTGATCCTGACGGCGTGGTGCGTCTATTTTTTTCGGAACCCGGATCGCGTCACACCGACAAGGAAAGGTCTGGTTGTCAGTCCTGCCGATGGTGTCGTGCAGATGATCCAGGCAGCCGCACCGCCGGCCGAGCTCGAGATGGGCGATGCGCCGTTGACGCGCGTCAGCGTATTCATGAACGTGTTCAATGTTCACGTGAACCGCGTCCCGGTTGACGGCACGATCACGGGGTTGTCGTATCGACCCGGAAAATTCTTCAATGCTTCACTCGATAAGGCGAGCGAACAGAATGAACGTCAATCGGTCCGCATGACGACAGAGGAGGGGCAGGATATCGCTTTCGTGCAGATTGCCGGGCTCGTTGCGCGCCGGATCCTGTGCCACCTGACAACCGATCAGGCCGTGTCTGCGGGCGAGCGGTTCGGCATGATCCGTTTCGGCAGCAGGGTTGATGTCTATTTGCCTGATGGCGTGCCGCCGCAGGTTTGTGTCGGGCAATTGTGTGTTGCGGCGGAGACGGTGCTGGCGGACCTGGCCGCGACCGATGTGACCGCCGCGGAAGGCATGGTGCGCTGATGCTCCGATCCCGTCGCCGCAGACTTCGCAGAGCTCGTCGCATTCCGCGCCTGAAAGGCCTGACGCTAGGAAAGCTGATACCCAACATCATCACTGTCTCGGCGGTCTGTTCGGGCCTCACAGCAATACGTTTCGCGATCGAGGCGCGATGGGAGCTTGCCGTCGCAGCGATCCTGCTGGCGGCCATCCTTGATGCCCTGGACGGGCGCATGGCGCGCATATTGAACGCAACAAGTGATTTCGGGGCGCAGCTCGATTCACTCGCCGATATCGTCAGCTTCGGCGTTGCGCCAGCGTTGGTTCTGTATTTCTGGTCCCTGCAGACAGCTGGTGGACTGGGTTGGGCGGTGGCGCTCTTTTTCATTGTCTGTTGCGGGCTGCGCCTGGCCCGCTTCAACAGTCTGCTCGGCAAGTTGCCGCCCTATGCCCGTAACTATTTCACGGGCGTCCCGGCCCCGGCGGGGGGCCTGATAGCCCTGTTGCCGATCGTTTTGTGGTTGGCCCTTGATATCGAGCTGGTTTCTCATCCGCTCGTCGTCGGTGGCTGGGCGATCATCATGGCAAGCCTGATGGTGAGCCGGGTACCGACGTTCTCGTTCAAGACACTCAAGATACCGCAACCCTATGTGTTGCCGGTCCTGGTCCTGGCGGCTCTGACCTTTGCAGGAATTGCCGAATGGCCCTGGTTGAGCCTCACGCTGATTGCCGTTCTCTATCTGGCGACGTTTCCGTTTTCGATCCGCTCCTTCTATCGCCTGAAGGAAGAAGCAGAGCGGCTGCATGAAGATCCCGACGAAGAGCCCGACGACGATGATGACCAAAGCGGCGAGCCCGAAGTGGTGGTTCATCTTCCAGGTTAGAGCCGATCAAGATTGCAACAACACCCGGATCGGTGCCATGGCGCGCGGTTAACTGATCATCGCCTGGTAGGCGGCGACCCTGAAGTCCTCCGCGTTGGGGAAGGCGCTCATCGGCTGAAATTGGGTGAGCTGGATGCCGATAAACCGTTCGGCAGGGTCGATCCAGAAGGAAGTCGAAGCGGCGCCGGACCAGTAAAATTCGCCGTTTGAGCCGATGGTTCCGCTGCGCCCCACGTCCATCATCACACCAAAACCGAGGCCATAGCCGCAGCCTGGCTTGGAGAGTCCGCCTTCCTCGATCGGAAACAGCTTCGGCGCGAGGTGGTTGACGGTCATCAGTTCCACGGTCTTGCGCCCGAGGATACGTTGACCGTCGAGCTCGCCACCGTTCAGCATCATCTGGCAGAAGGCGAGGTAGTCTGTGGCGGTGGAGACGAGGCCGTGGCCTCCGCGCAGCACCTTGTGCGGAGATGATTCCAGGCTGTCGACGGGCCCGCCGATAAGCGCATTTCTGCCGGCATCGAGGTCATCGAAGAGCCGGGTGCCGGTGATGTCGGGGCCGAGAACTTCGCCGCTGCCATACATCGAGGCGAAGCGATGGTGTTTGTCGCGGGGCACATGGAAGCCTGTGTCCACCATACCCAGACGATCGAACAGATGTTCGCTGAGGTAGGCGTCGAAGTCCTGGCCGCTGATGACCTCGACAAGCCGCGCCACGACGTCATGCGCGAAGCTGTAGCGCCAGGCCGTGCCCGGCTGAAACGCGAGCGGTAGCTTCGCCAGGCCGGTCACAAAGTCGGCCAGCGTCTGGCCCGCGCTTACCCGTGCCGCCCGATAGCGCTCCTCGACTGCGCCGTACTCCCAGAAGCTGTAGGTGAGGCCGGTGGTATGGGTCAGAAGTTGGTGGATCGTCACCGGCTCATCGAGATCGACCAGCGTAACGTCCGATCCGTCTTCGACCGCGACCTTCAAGTGCCCGAACTCGGGAATGAACTTTGATACCGGGTCTGTGAGCTGGAAGTGGCCCTGCTCGTAGAGCGTCATCAGTGCCACGCAGGTGATAGGTTTGGTCATCGAGTAGAGACGGAAGATGGCGTCGGTGGACATCGGCGCACCGCCGTCGCGCGTGAGTCCGCCGAATGCTTCGTGGTGAAACACCTGGCCGTCACGCGCGAGCAGGGTGACCACACCAGCCAGCTTGTCTCCGCTGATATGGCGTTCCATCGCAGGGTGAATGCGCGCAAGTCGTTCTGAGGAAAACCCCATCTCTGCTGGATCGATCATCCCATATCTCCCGTTCTGCGTTTGCCGGGCACACGCCGACGCTCAAAGACCATAGAGCAGGGCAGCATGGATACAGACGATAGAAGACTCAACAAAGGCCCGGTGACCGTGTTTGCCAAATGCAAAGCCGTAGGGTTTCAGTGTTCGCCCAGGCAGGTGTGGCACCACTGCAGGATGGCATCGGCATCTTCGGGCAGGATGATCAGGTCCTCGCCGACATAATCTTCCAGTGCGGGGTGGATTTTCGAGCCGATTCCAAGCAGCACGGGAACGCCCAGTTCGACCGCATGTGCGATGGTCTGGCGGAATCCCGCACCATCGCTCTCACGCTTGCCGAACTTGTTGATAATCAGAAACTGCGTCTCTTCGTTCAGGGTGCCGTCGATCAGAGAAGCTGCCTCCTCCAACGCCTGGTGGTCGAGACGGCAGCTTTGGGTGTCGCGGCCCAGATTTTGGGTGATGTCGATCCTCGGGCCATCCGGCAGAACGGAAAGAACCATGTCGCAGGCTTCACCGGGATTACGATCGGCCTCGATCTGGACCGTACCGGCAAGACGATGCCCTTCAGCCTGCAGGCGGCGTGCGACTTCGGTCAGAATCAGACCTGTGGTGCTTTCAGGCCCCGATGCCGCCGCAGCGACGGCATAACGCAGGTTCTTTGGTGTCGGGCGGGCGTATTCATCTGTCACCTTGAGAAGCTCCTCTTTGCATCAGCGCGGTAAGGCACAGTGCCTGTGACCAGGCGTGGAGACGGCATGGCTCTCCATCGCTGCGGCGGATCGGAAACAGACTATGCTCCGCGAAGTCAGGCACATTGTTCCAGAGCAAAGACACTTTGGCGAATGGACTTGCCGTGCTCGCAGGGCCCCCGAAAGTCTCGAGGTTAACTCATCGGCTTTCCCGTCAAACTCGAGATCTGTTCAACCATAGGTGAATGGATGTATTTTCCAGGGTTGCGGCAAGCTTGGGAGATGCGATGATCGTCACAGTCGGCAGACCCGGAAATAGGGTACAATTATGGGGTTGGCTGATTCGGTCAAGACTGCACTACTACAAGGGGAACTGGGGAATAGAATGGATTACAAATGGCTGCTGCTTTCTTTCGAAGGTCGACTCAACAGACAACCCTATTGGATGACGGCCCTTGCGTTCATGGTCGGCTCGATCGTTGTGGGTGTTCTCGATGCGATCGTATTCGGCTCTGTAGATAGTGGAATGCCGGTCCTGACATTAATTTATTCGCTTGCAATTGTGTGGCCCGCATTGGCGATCGCTGTGAAGCGTCTTCATGATCGTGGACGCTCAGGCTGGTTCTACCTGCTGGTGTTCGTGCCTATTCTGAACATCTGGCCAATGATCGAGATTCTGTTCCTGCGGGGCACGGATGGAGCCAACGACTATGGCGCTGATCCGCTTGGTACAGCCTAATCTGGCAATATTTGCGCTGATCATCCACACAGTTCAGCCGTGCGATGGTGTTTTCGTGCGTGCTCGGGTCTGACCTCTGCGCCGTGACGTGTTATATGCGGCGCAGTGAGACCGGAGCCCCGCCGTGAGACATGGGAAAACCCTTCTGGCCGCATTGTTGGCGGTTGTTGCACTGGTTGAAACCAGTGCTGCCGAAGATGTCACCGACTGCACGGCGGGCGGTGAGGCGTGGCGTGCCGGTGATGTGCAGAGCGCGATTGATGCCTTCACGCTATGCATCGATGAAGGTGATCTTGCGCCGGGAACAATGTCTGCGGCGCTTTCCAACCGCGGCAACATTCTGGTTGCCGTCGGCGCCCCCAATCACGCGCTGACTGATCTCGATCATGCTATCGAACTCGACGCCAACAACGTGGCAGCGATCTATGGCAGGGGCACAGCAAAGTTCGATCTTGGTGATCTGAACGGTGCGTTGGACGATTACACACGCGCCGTCAATCTGGAGCCCGACCTGGTGCAACTGCGTTTCGAGCGGGCTAACACCTATTCCGCTCTGGGCCGCCATGCCGAGGCGGTCGCTGAATATGACATCGTGGTTGCGGTCAATCCTCTCGACCCGGTGTTGCTGACCAACCGCGGTTGGTCGCAGACTCTGCTTGGCAACTATGACGCGGCGATTGCCGACTACAACACCGCCTTGCTCAGCAATCCATCCCATGTCCTTGCTCTGCTCGACCGAGCCTGGACGAGAACCCTGATGGGAGATGGTGGAGCTGGGCTGGCCGATGCCGAGATGGCTGTTGTAATGGCACCCGAGAGGCCTGCCGCGTTGGCGACACGGGCGCAGATTCTCGCTGTTCTGGGCCAAACTGATGCGGCGCTGGCTGGCTTCGAGGCGGCCATTGCCTTGGGTGGCGATGGCCTCGTCAAGGCCTATCAGGCCAGGCTGGCGGCACGTGGTTATGAACCGGGCCCGGCCGATGGGGCCTATGGCGGTCGCACCAAGGTGGCACTGGAACAGTGTGTCGCAGATGCATGCAATCTGCTGCAGGATCCCTGATGAACGAACTTGTGCAGGCTTTTTGTCGTGACGCCATGGGCGATGCGGCAAGCTGGGAAGCAGAACGACGGTATCCTCGTGAGGCCATGTCTGCCGCCGGCGATGTTGGTCTGGCCGGCATATTGGTGCCCAAGATACTGGGCGGCTTGGGGTATGGGCTGAGCGAGGCGGCCGATGCCTTTTCCCTTATCGCAGCGGCTGACATGGGGCTGGCCTTTGCTCTTACGGTTCATGCCAACTTCACGGGCAGCCTGGCAAATGCGGGCAGCGACGAGCAGCGATCACGTTACCTCGATGACCTGATGGCTGGGCGTCTGATCGGCGCTTTCCTCCTGACGGAACCCGGTGCAGGTCGTGACGCCGCAGCTGTGGCGACGACTGCGCGGCGCGATGGCGATGGCTGGGTGATCGACGGTGAAAAGGCCTGGATTAGCAACGGTGTTGCTGCGGGGCTCTTCAAGGTCTTTGCCCAGACCGATGCCTCATTGGGCTGGCGCGGTATTGCGGCATTTCTGGTGGAAGGCGATGCGCCGGGCGTCGAGCGTTTACCGGCATACACCATGATGGGGGGCCATTCGGTCGGGGCCTGTGGCGTGCGTTTCAACGGTGTCAGGGTCGCCCGTGAAGCGATGATTCATGGTCCGGAAGATGCCTTCAAAGGTGCCATGGCGGGCATCAACATTGCCAGAGCAGGGGTCGCTGCGATGTGCTGTGGCATGATGTCGGCATCGCTCGATCATGCCCTTGAAGCCGTGACCGGGCGCGAAGCCTTTGGCCAGACGATCGGTGATTTTCAGGGTGTTCAATGGATGCTGGCCGATGCCGCGACCGATCTTGAAGCTTCACGCCTGCTGACACGCCATGCGACCGAGGTGTTCGACCGGGGCGAGGATGCGATGATCGCCTGTGCCCACGCCAAGAAGTTCGCCACGCGTGCCGCCTGGAAAGCGATCAGCGACTGCATGCAGGTCATGGGTGCTCGTGGATTCCGCGTTGACGATGGCCACCCGCTGGCGCGTCACCTTGCAGGTGTACGAATGGCCCAATGGCTCGACGGGGCGACCGAGATTCAGAACGTGGTGATCACCCGTGACCTCCTGAAACGTGCCCGCCAGGCCTGACGCCTTGTCCACTGAGGAAAAAGCTTCTTTCAGGTTCGGCCACTGATGGCCGCGCGCCGGTCTGGCTGGCGTGTCGGGGAGGTTGGCGAAGTTGCCGCCGAATGGGGTGTCGCCGAGCGTCTTGCCCGCGCCGCGCCGCTTGGCGTGGCCTACCACGAGTGCCTGGCCAGCATGGTTGAGGCCGATGGCCGCGCATCGGTGCAGGCCGGCAAGGCCTGGCCCAGCGAACAGCGCATCATCCTGCATCAGGAACTGCTGAAACCCGGCCGGGAGGAAGACCGCAACGCGACCTTCCTGCACGAATGCGCCCACATCCTCGCAGATCGTCACTATGGCAAGGCCTGCAAACACGGCCCCCTGTGGCGTGCGACCATCGTGATGCTTGGCGAGCTTCCGGTGACCCATCACGAAATCCCCTATCTCTCGCGCAAGGCACATGCGTCCTATATCTGGACCTGCCAGGCCTGCGGCGAGGAATACCCGTTCGTGCGCAAACCCCGCCGCCGTATCAGGGATTGTTATTGCCGCTATTGCGGGCAGGAAAAGGGCTTGTTGGTCCAGACCTTGCCAGAAGTGGGTGGCTGATGGCTCAGGCGCCGTGACCGATGACGATGATCGCCTTGCGGGAATGCTGGGCCGTGCTCGGGCACGGAACTCCAAGCTTCTGCGCCATCGTTACAAGGAAGGCTTTGATCGCCTGAACATTGTCCTGTTCGTGATGTTCGCGGCAGCCTTTCTGATCGGACTTGCCTTTGTGAACGATCCGTTTTCGCAGCCGCAACCGGGCTCGTCCGAAGCTTTGCTGATCGAGAGCGAGATTGCAGCGGCCTGCGCCCGGGATATTGAAGAGCCGTTCATCACCTTCTGCCATGAACGTGTCTGGGGCAGCCATCGCTGGGACTATTACAGCGAACAGCTGGGCATCGGTGACAACGGCTGGCTCTATGGCGCCTTGCTTGTTTTCCTGGCCGCGGCTTTGGCGATCACTGCCTAGCGCTGGGTCGCGGCTGGGTTTCGCCGTCCGTTACCGGATCTCACCAAAGACTGCCCCCTTGGAAGGTGATTGGGGTCACTCCCGGTCAACATGGGACGGCAGGTTCGGGGCTTCGTGAGCGTGTCATGGTTTGTCGGCGCGGAATTTTGTCACATGATGGCGTCGAGACAGCTAGAGGGGCTGGCATCATGCAACGTTTGTTCTTCCCGGTACTGTTTCTGATCGCTTTGGCCATGGGCGGCACCGCCCAGGCGCAATCCGCACCGTTCGATACGACGGAAGGCCGCCTGTGCCTTGAGGGTTGGATCACCGAGGCCACACAGAGGCTCAACGCCTATGACGGCACGGACGAGTTCAACTCGCGCAAGCGCTGGCAGATCAACCGTTTCGGGTTTTTCATGGGCAAGGGCATGGAATCCAACTTCGAGCCCGACGATTGAGTAACCTTTGGCGCCAACCGCGATACCTATATGTGGAACCTCTGCGATTCCGAAGTCCAGTATCCGGTTTGGCCGAACCCTGACTTTACGTCAGCAGAGGTTCCGGGCCTGCGTTACTACGTGAACGCCTGCCTGGGTGGTGCAGTCGCCGATACGGCAACTGGCGGTGCTGGGACGGCCACGGGAACTGGAACAAGTATCGGAACCGGCACAAACAGGAACGGGGACATCCACTGCCGTACCCGCGACTCCGGTGCCTGCTGCGGCCGGTTCGCTTCCGACATCGGTCGTTTCATCTACGGCCACATGTCCTGCGACCATGGCGCCTTTGAAGTCCTATCCCGGCACGTTGTTGGGGTGCACATGTTCGGCTGACATGCTCGATGGTAACGTCTGGGGTTCGGGGCTCTAAACTTATGACAGCAACCTCTGCAGGGCTGCTCTTCACGCCGGTGTCGTGAGTGTTGCAGGTGGTGAGGTCACGGTTCGGGCACTTCCAGATGCGGGGAGTTATGCCGGTTCGATGTCCAACGGTGTGACGTCGCAGAGTTACGGCGCCTGGCGCGGCGCGATGGAGTTCCTGCGCTGAGACCTCAGGAGGCCTCGTCGCGTTCCTTGCGTTTGGCAGTCATGGTCGACTGGTAACACTCGGTCGCGGCCAGGCTCAGGACCAGCGCAACGATCAGGGCAAACGGGATCGAGCCGATTGAAACGGCAAGACCGATCAGGAAGGCGCCCAGAATCCCGATGCCGATGCACCCGGCAACGAGGTTGATGTTGGCTTCGCTCATGACGTTTCTCCCGAAACCTCTGCTTGGCCGTTGATCGTCTCGACCAGCCAGCTGGCCGTTCGCATCAAATGGGCATCACCCAGGCGCGGACCGATCAGCTGCACGCCGATTGGCAGGCCATGCGAGCCATGGAGCAGCGGTAGCGACAGGGCAGGGACGCCCAGCAGGGTCCACAGGGTCGCAAAGGATGGGTTGCCGGTTGCGCCAAGACCTTCGGGCGCTTCACCCGTCGCCGACGGGCACATCACCGCATCGACCTCGGCAAAGATCTCACCCATCATGGCCTGCAGTGCGGTGACACCTTCGCGGGCCTGAAGGTAGTCGAACGCGGTCAGCTTCATGCCGCCTTCAAGCTCTTCAATCACCTTGTCGCTCATGC
>Ga0233427_10003696_pt1 | contig 13216 bp, 10 predicted proteins | sample SI_118_April2016_5_FD_179885 | JGI IMG/M metagenome (GOLD analysis project Ga0233427, IMG submission 179885) | Seawater microbial communities from Saanich Inlet, British Columbia, Canada - SI_118_April2016_100_MG | ecosystem: Environmental > Aquatic > Marine > Inlet | place: Canada: British...
AGCAACTGGACACCGTAGTCGGTTTTGATGGCGCCGGGCAAAGCGGTATGGTGCAGTTGGGCGTCATCACACCTTGTACAAAGATCACGAACGGGTCCGTCGTTCTCCTGCATCAGGATTGAACAGGTTACGTACACCATCTCGCCCTTGGGAGCGAGCAGTTCCCATAACTGATGCACCATCCGTTTTTGCTGTGCCGCATAGTGGGCGATATCAGCGGGCCGACGGTGATGGCGGATGTCCGGATGTCGCCGAATAACCCCGGTACCGCTGCAAGGTGCATCCAGCAAAATGAGGTCGAAGGGTACGCCGTCCCACCAGGTATCGACGTCTAACAAGTCGGCTGCAAGCACCTTCGCGTTGAGTCCAAGTCGCGACAGGTTATCCTCAATTGTGCCGCAACGATCTGGCAGATCAAGAGCGACCAATGATCCAATGTGCCGGAAGTGCTCCAGCAGGTGGGTGGTTTTGCCGCCAGGCGCAGCGCAGGCATCAAGCACGCGTGCCCCGTTCGGGGGTGCGCAGACCAGCGGCGTCATCTGGGCCGCGGCATCCTGCACAGAGACAGTGCCGTCTCTAAATCCAACCAGTTCATCAACATTGACGGGCGCTTCGAGTGTCACGCCCCAAGGGCTCGCGTTACAGGCGCTTGCCTTAATACCGCGATCTTGCAGCACTTGCAGGTACTCGTCCCGGGACTGTTTTAGCGGGTTAACCCGTAAGGTCATCGGCGGTTTGTGGTTGAAACTGGCCAGAATATTGCGCCAGTCGTGGGGCCAGGTATCGCGGATGAGTTCGAGTAGCCATCCCGGTGTCGCCAGAGCAGTTTCTTCATCATTGGGTTCGGGTTCACCATCCCGGAGTCGGGCACGCAATACCGCGTTGATGAGGCCTTTGGCTCTGCCGGCGCCCAGTAGGCTTGCTGCATCCACGGTCCCGGATGTGACCGCATAGTCTGGCTCTCTCAGATGATCAAGTTGGTACAGGCCACAGATCAGGAGGGACTGTAGTATGCGGTCACGCCGCCGAAGCGGGCGGTGGAGCTTAGACGACAACACCTTGTCGTATCGAAACCACCACCGAACTGCTCCCCAGGCGATTTCCCGTGTTTCGCTTCTTCGGCGGTCATCACCTTTAGGTAGGTGAGCAGTCGTTGCCGCCTCGAGTGAACGACCATTCTCGGTGACGTCATGGACGATCCGTGCGGCGGCGGCACAGACCTCACCCGTTGGCATGAATATCCGCTGGCAGCGTGAATACCGAGCCAGGCGTGATGGCATGGCCGTTGAGAAAGGTTTTGGTAGTCAACACCTTCCCCCCCGGGCGTTGCAGTTTCAGAACATCGACCGTGCCTGATCCTGTTTGCACCCGAAGGCACGGACCCTGCGCCCGGATAATGGTCCCGGGCACTGCGGATAACTCCGTAGAGCCAAGCGCAGCTTGATGAATTCGGTAGTCGACACCGTTGAGATGCGATCGCGCCAGTGGCCAAGGATTGAAGGCGCATATCTGTCGTACCAGTTGGTCTGCCGGGCACCGCCAGTCAAGCCAGGCCTCATCCCGTGTCAGCGCTCGGGCATAGGTCGCCCCGGTTTTTGGCTGTGGTTCTGATGCGATGACTCCCGAGGAAAGCCCCGCAAGAAACCCAGAAACCATCTGGGCGCCTAGGATGGCGAGTCGATCATGCAGGGACTGACTGTTCTCTGATTTAAGTATGGGAATTCGACAGGTTTCGATGATAGGACCGGTATCAAGGCCAACGTCCATCCTCATCAGGGTCACACCGGTGTTAGCGTCACCGGCTTCGATGGCTCGCTGAATGGGCGCAGCGCCTCGCCAGCGCGGCAACAGGGACGCGTGGACGTTGACGCAGCCGACTGTCGGCGCTTCCAGCATGGCTTCGGGCAACAGCATGCCGTATGCCACCACCACCGCGAGATCAACTTTCTGGTCTCGAAGATAGGATGATTCGCTCTTTAGACTCTCCGGTTGCCGGATCGTGAGATTATCCTGGATCGCTCTAGACTTGACGGCACAGGGACGTAGCTTCTGTCCGCGGCCAGCCGGCCGGTCTGGTTGACAGTAGACAGCGATTACCTCAACTTCTGAATTCAGCAAGGCCTCCAGAGAGGGTACCGCGAAGTCTGGAGTGCCCGCGAAGACCGCACGTATGGTCATTAGGCTTAGATCGCGGGTTGAGACTCTTTACCCTGGCCGGGAGTCTTGCCCGAACTGCGCCCCTCACGCAGCAACTGTTTGCGGATACGGTCACGTTTAAGTTGGGAGAGGTAATCCACAAACACTTTTCCATCCAGATGGTCGACTTCATGCTGGATGCAGACGGCGAGCAGGCCGGTTGCGTGTAGCTCGAATAGTTTGCCGTCTTTGCCAAGCGCTGAAACTTGCACCTCAGAATGCCGTTTTACGGGTACGACTACCCCGGGAACCGAAAGACAGCCTTCTTCTGTTTCGATTTGCTCTCCCATACCGGTGATAACAGGATTAATGAAAACCTGCAGTTGATCCTGATGTTCGGATGTATCGATTACAACGATACGTTTGGTCAGGTTGACCTGGGTCGCGGCCAGTCCAATTCCCGGGGCCGCATACATGGTCTGCGCCATATCATCAACCAGTCCACCAATAGCGGTGTCTACGACTTCAACCGGAAGCGCTTGATTCCGGAGTCGTGGGTCGGGATAAACTAGAATCTCGAGCAATGCCATAGATTTACGGGGTTTTCAACTTTGTGAAGTGGTTCTCTTGGATAAGCCCCACAGGTTGTCTACACTAACTGTAGGTTCCATTTGAGAAGGATTCAATGATCCCTCATTTTATCCGAATTGCAGGTCGAAAATGCCCGTTGGCTTCGAACGGTTTCGAGTCGGGGTTTTGGCCGAGATTTTTTCAATGCTTAGGCTTTGCGCTCACAACGCTCTGTTTTGCGACCTTGCTCAAGGCCGACGACACACGTGTGACAGATCTACGTTCAATCCTTGAGAAGGCAGACTCCGTGCCGGAGTATCGGGTGCTGCCGGTCACAACACTCAATCCCTCAATACGTGAAACGCTGCACATCGCGCCTGCGCTAGCGCTTTCGCCCGGTGTCCTCGCGCCGTTTCTGAGTGATGCGATGCTGATGGATGAGATGGAGACCAAGGCACTTGGCCGCGTGATCTCAGGTCCCGAAGGCAATGTCCTTTTGGGGCGGTTCAGTCGTCTCTTGGCCCAGAATCTTCCGCCGTCGAGCAGCGGTCTCTACACTGTATTTCGTCGGGGTGACACGCTGGTGCATCCGGTCAGCGGGGAGTATCTTGCTACCACGGCTCGTGTTGTGGGGGTTGCCCAGCTTGACATGCCAGGCGCAGTCGCGACCCTGACCATGGTCAGCAGTACCGAAGAGGCGATTCCCGGTGATCACCTGGTTGCCCACGAGATTTCTTTGCGCACATCCTATCTTTATCCGACCCCCGCCCGGGTGTCGCCGGATACGTATGTGGTCAGCACCTTTGGCAGTACCAGCAGCGCCGGTGGTCATTCACTTGTTGCTATCTCCGTTGGCAGCGACGACGGTATCCGCCCGGGAGATCTTCTGGCAACGCGATATCCAGAGCAGACGATCTTGTTGACAAGTAAAACCGTCTCACCGGCCCACGCCGGAGACAGCTGCCGTATCACGGATGTGAAAGAGGCGGTCCACGTGCGGATGCTGCGTTGTGACGAGCGTGTACCCAGCCGCCGCGAACTTATCGGTAAGGCGGGAGAGCTGATCCGTTTGCCCGAAGGCCATTCGGGAGAGCTTCTGGTAATCCGTGTGTTTGATCGGGTGAGTTACGCACTGGTGCGAAGCGCCGAGCGGGCGGTGCGGGTCGGCGACCGGGTGGTCAGTCCGGGCGCTTGAGTCCATGGGTCATCGATTCTCGAAATTGGCAGGGATTGCCATCGGACGTTGACCTTCGGTAAACCACTCTGACTCGACCAGGGAGGGTCGGTCATGGATGACAGAAGTTTGGCGTGGTTGCAAATCGGTCGGGCTGCAGTGGCTGAGTCGGTCAAGCGCGCAGTACTTGAAATTTTTCCAGACCCAGTGGATGCCCTGAAGGCAGACCTCTCGGTACTGCGGCATGGAAAGCCGTGCACCTACCGCCGCCAAGCGCTTGACAGTTTCGTGAACCGCTCCGGTCTGCGGCGGGACATCGACTGGTTGTCCATGCCCGGCCGCTCCGTTATTGGTCTGACAGACCCGCTGTTCCCGCGACTCCTGCGGGAGATCGCAAACCCTCCGGCGATACTTTACTGTGAAGGTGAGGCATCCTTTCTGTCACGTCCGGCGGTTGCGGTGGTGGGAAGCCGAAATCCTACGCCCGTGGGTTCGGAGAGTGCCTCCAGGTTTGCTGGCGCTATTGGGCGTCATGGGGCCACTGTCGTCAGCGGTCTCGCACTAGGTATCGACAGTGCAGCTCATCGCGGAGCCCTGGGGACCCGTGGCTCCACCATCGCAGTCTGCGCGACTGGACTGGATACGATCTACCCGCGATGTCATCGGAAACTGGCCTGCGATATTACTGACGCTGGCTTGATGCTTTCCGAATTTCCTCCGGGGGTGGGGGTTCGTCGGCATCACTTTCCCCAACGCAACCGACTAATCAGTGGCCTCAGTCTGGGAACAGTGGTGGTGGAGGCAGGCCTCGGAAGTGGTAGTCTGATTACGGCAGGATTTGCCGCGGATCAGGGCCGGGAGGTCTTTGCGGTACCGGGCTCGGTGAATTCTCCGCTCTCGAGGGGGCCTCACCAACTGATCCGGGATGGTGCCTGCCTGGTAGAGACGCCGGTCCACGTACTTGAGTCACTTTCCATGCTGGAAGTTAAGGAAAAGCCCGAACAGGCGCCCAATAACCCCCCGGCGTGGTGTGCCGAGATTCTTGGCTTTGTAGACTTTGCGCCCACCCCGATTAACCAGATTGCCGAGCACTCTGGTTTGACGATGGCCAAAATTTCGGCCATGCTGATAAGGATGGAGATGCAGGGGTTGGTGAAAACCTGTGCCGGCGGCTACATCCGATTGCGGTGAGTGTTAGGTCGTTACGGCCAGTTCGTCCTGTCCGCCTTCGACCGTTCTTGTTGCGTAAATGCATGGAGTGTTATGGGTAAAACGCTGGTTATCGTTGAGTCGCCTGCAAAGGCAAAGACCATAAACCAATACCTGGGAAACGAGTATGTGGTCCGATCCAGCGTGGGCCACGTCCGTGATTTGCCCGTCAGCGGGTCCAGAAAGAAAGTCGATCCCAAAAAGCGCGCCGAGCAGGCCGCCCGAACCCGCAAGATGTCGCCTGCCAAGAAGGCGCGCTACCGGAAAGAGAAAGCCCGTCGGAACCTGGTTCAAAACATGGGCATTAATCCTGATAAGGGCTGGGAGGCCAATTACCAGATTCTGCCTGACAAGGTGAAAGTCGTTAATGAGCTCCAGAAACTCGCTGCCAAAAGTGACGCTATCTATCTTGCCACCGATCTGGATCGTGAAGGAGAGGCTATCGCGTGGCATCTCAAAGAGGTGATCGGGGCGGACCCCCAGCAATACCATCGGGTGGTGTTCAACGAGATTACCAAGCAGGCAGTCCAAGAAGCTTTTGCTCATCCTGGGAAGTTGGATGAGGATAAGGTTCAGGCGCAACAGGCGCGTCGTTTTCTGGACCGCGTGGTGGGTTTCATGTTGTCACCGTTGTTGTGGGCCAAGATAGCCCGCGGTCTGTCTGCGGGACGGGTGCAATCCGTTGCCGTCAGTCTGTTGGTCGAGCGTGAGCGCGAGATCCGCGCTTTTGTGCCGGAGGAGTACTGGGAGATTTATGCAGATACCCACTGCGCTCAAGGTGCGCTGCGTCTTGAGGTAGTTAAGCAATCCGGGAAAACCTTTCGCCCGGTAAACCAGACTGAGGCCGAAGAAGCGGTGGCCTTGTTGCAGGCACACGAGTTCCAGGTCAGTGACCGCAGCGACAAAAAGACCCAGTCGCGTCCGAATCCACCCCTGATTACGTCGACCCTGCAGCAGGCGGCCAGCACCCGTCTAGGCTTTTCTGTGAAGAAGACGATGACACTGGCACAACGTCTCTATGAAGCCGGATTCATCACATACATGCGTACGGATTCAACGCATTTGAGCGCTGATGCGCTGTCGACAGCGCGGACTCTGATTGGTCAGGAATATGGCGAGGAATATCTGCCGCCGTCGCCCAATTTCTACGCAAGCAAAGCCGATGCCCAGGAAGCGCATGAGGCGATTCGACCCACGGATGTCCATCGGCTGGGCCGGCATTTGGCACTTGAACGGGACCAGGAGCGTCTGTACGACCTCATCAGAAACTATTTCCTTGCATCGCAGATGACCAATGCACGCTTTTTGAGTTCCACTATCACTGTGTGCTGCGGCGATTTTGAACTACGGACACGGGGTCGGATTCTTCAGTTTGATGGTTATACGCGGGCGCTTCCTCCCGCGGGCAAGCAGGAAGACAAAGTGTTACCTGATATCGACAAGGGACAGGAACTTACGCTGGAAAGCCTCGAACCTATTCAGAATTTCACCAAGCCTGTCGGTAGGTTTACCGAGGCCAGCTTGGTCAAGGAACTAGAGAAACGGGGTATCGGTCGGCCTTCAACCTATGCCTCAATCATCTCGACGATCCAGGACCGTGGTTACGCCAAAGTCGTCAACCGGCGGTTTTTCGCGCAGAAGGTTGGCGAAATTGTCACAGATCGTTTGTGCGAAAACTTCAAGGATTTGATGGACTATGGCTTCACGGCCGGCATGGAAGAGACGCTAGATGAAGTTGCCGCTGGCCGCAAGAATTGGAAGGACGTTCTGGATGAGTTCTATTCGGACTTTTGTGTGCAACTCGAAGCAGCGCAGGGGGAGGGCGAGGGAAAGTCAGCCGTCGGTGGTATGCGCGCCAACATCCCGACCGATACCGACATTGCCTGCCCCCAGTGCGGTCGCCATATGCAGGTGCGAACGGGGGCGACCGGCGTTTTTCTTGGTTGTTCCGGTTACGGGTTAAGTCCGAAGGAGCGCTGCACGCAGACGTTGAATTTGATTATGGGCGACGAGACGGAGGACGTTGCTGCGGATGATGACGATGAGGCTCGACGACTGGTCGATGTGCGTCGTTGCGGAATCTGTCGTAGCGCAATGGAGCCGTACCTCATCGATGAGAAACGCAAACTGCACATTTGTGGCAATAATCCCGATTGCACAGGGTTTGAAGTCGAGCCGGGCGAATTCAAGCTCAAGGGCTACGATGGACCTACGCTTGAGTGCGATAAATGCGGCGCAGAGATGCAGTTGAAGACGGGTCGATTTGGAAAATATTTCGGGTGTACCGCCGAGGTATGCAAGAACACCCGCAAACTGCTCCGAAGTGGCGAGCCCGCACCGCCCAAGGCGGATCCCATTCCTATGCCGGATCTACGTTGTGAAAAGGTAGATGATTTTTATCTGCTGCGTGACGGCGCATCCGGGATATTCCTCGCTGCCAGCCAATTCCCCCGCAACCGCGAGACACGCGCGCCACTGGTTCGGGAGGTCGCAAGCGTGGCCGATCAGTTGGATCCGAAGCACCGCTACCTCGCCACCGCTCCTACGGAAGATTCCAGCGGCCACCCCGTCCAGATTCGTTACAGCCGAAAAACCCGTGAACAGTACGTCATGACTGAATCTGACGGCAAGGCAACGGGTTGGAAGGCCTTCTATCGAAACGGTGCGTGGGAAACGATGGAGAAAGCCGTTACCGTCCGTAAAACAATCAGGAAAAAGACCAAGGCTGCGAAAAAGAAGTCTGCTGCCAAACGCGCAGGCATGCCTTCGACGACTGCCTAATTCTCTGGTGGACCGCTAAAAAAGGCCCTCGACAGGGTCTACTTGGAACTCTGCATGCGGCGTCGTCGGCTCGGTCCCCGCAACAAAATACTCAGAGTATCCATCGGGATCATCCGTATCGGTGGGCAGGCCGCTTCGACGGTTCACACGAACCCGGATGATGTTCCCGGGAGGGCGCTGGAGCGCATGCGCTTTACCCGACAGCGCGGTCTTCATGAAGTCGACCCAGATGGGTAAAGCCGCCCGGGCTCCTGACTCACCCTGGCCAAGGTCTTTCGGTTGATCAAAGCCCACCCAAACGGTCGCCACGATATTGGAACTGTATCCCGTGAACCACGCATCAAAATAGTTGTTGGTCGTTCCGGTTTTGCCAGCGAGGTCATCCCGTTGCAGACTTCCCGCCGCCCGACCGGTACCTGAGCGGATTACTTCGCGCATCATGCTGTCCAGAATAAATGCATTTTGCGGAGATACCACCTGCTGGGAGAAACGTAGGTCTGGTGATGGCTGCGAAGAGTCTGACGATTCGGAAATAGGTATTCCGCATCCAGAGCAGAGCATCTGCCGGTTGGCGTATTCCACAATACGGCCAGACGGGTCCTCAACCCGGGCGATAAAAAATGGCTCCACAAGATAGCCACCGTTGGCAAAGACACCGTACGCCCTAGCGATTTCCATCGGGGTAACGGTTGCCGATCCCAGTGCCAGCGACAATCCCTGCGGAAGTCGGGCGCGGTCAAAACCAAACTTCTCTAGGTAGTCGCGGACTGCCTCCACGCCCAGCGCGCGGACCAGTCGAACGGACACAAGGTTCAGCGACTTGCTCAGCGCTTCTCGTAACCGAGTGGGGCCAAAGACTTTCCGGCTATAGTTCTGAGGACGCCAATCTCCACTGATGCTATCTTCGATGACGATTGGCGCGCCGCTGACGAGGCTCGCAGCCGTGAAGCCGTTCTCAAGAGCTGCAGAATAAATAAAGGGTTTGATATTGGAGCCAGGCTGGCGAAGCGCCTGGGTAGCCCGGTTGAAGTTGCTCTGCCCAAAGTCGAAGCCGCCGATGAGCGCCAGTACAGATCCATCCGAAGGGTTGAGCGAGACCAGAGCACCCTGAACGCGGGGCAGCTGCGCTAACCGAAGTTTATGTTTAGAGTCGCTCCAAAGGTAAATGACATCTCCTGGATGCAGAATTTGCGATGGACTGCGTGATGTCCATCGCCAACCCTGATAACCCATGGACACCGTCTGACGGTCAGTGGTCAAGACCTCGAGCGCATCCCCGCTGGTCCGCAGTACCATCGCGGGGCGCAAACCCCCGATGACTCGGTACTGAGTCAGCGCCTCGACGCGTTCGGTTTTGCTCGTGATCTTCGCCGGATCGATGTAACCAGCCGGTCCCTGGTAGCCATGACGCTCACCATAGTTAAGAAGCCCACGTGTCAGGGCCATTCGGCCAGCATTTTGATAACGGCTGTCCAGCGTGGTGTAGACGCGGTAGCCGGATTCGTATGCGGAGGGGCCGTACCGGGAAAACATGTGTTCGCGCACCATTTCGCTGACATAGGGGGCGTGCATCTCGATTTCCTGGCGATGCCGGGCCGCGGTGAGGGGCATCGCAGTTGCGGCCTCGAAGCTTGCATCATCGATCAGTTTTAGCCCATGCATCCGCCGCAGCACGTAATTGCGACGCTCCACGGCCCGAACCGGATTACTTACCGGATTAATGCTCGATGGAGCTTTAGGTAAGCCCGCAAGCATGGCCAGTTGGGCCAGGGTCAACTCATCCAACGGTCTGTTGTAGTAGAAAGCGGCTGCAGCCTGGAAACCGAAAGACCGATGACCCAGAAAAATCTTGTTGACGTATAACTCAAGGATCTGCAGTTTAAGGAGTTCACGTTCGAGCCTGAAGGCCAGCAGCGCCTCCTTCAGTTTGCGAGTGTAGGTTTTTTCCCGGGAAAGAAAGTAGTTGCGGGCAACCTGCATCGTGATCGTGCTTGCACCCTGGCGGGTTTCCCGGGACTTTAGATTGGCAATCAGTGCCCGCACCACCCCGAGTGGGTCCACCCCATGGTGACTGAAGAAGCGGTCATCTTCCGCGGCCAGAATGGCATTGATCAGGTCCTGGGGAGTATCCTCGATCCGGACGGTAATTCTCCGCTCATCACCGAATTCGCCCATGAGCTTGCCGTCGATGCTGTAGATCCTGAGCGGTTCCTTGAGTCTGATATCCTGTACTTCGCTGATCGGTGGGAGATCGGGCCAAATTACGGTAATGACGACCACAAGCGCCATGGCGATCGCTGTCACGATGGCCGCAGATAGCCAGAAAAGTGTTCGAATCAGCATAGGGAGCCGTCGGAAGGCGTTTGTCGGACAGCGCACAGTCCCGGACCATTAAATCTTATCAAATCCCCAGGACGAGACATCAGGCTGACCGCTTCAGGGAGTACCTTAACCGCAGAATCGGATCGGGTCGAGGTACACTCGTCTTATGGGAATTTTTCGTAAAGGGGCCCCTCAAGCGCTTGGTATTGATATCGGCAGTGCCGGGGTGAAAGTGCTCGAATTGTCTGCGGCCGGCAAGGGGTTCAAGGCGACCCGCGCAGGGGTTGAGCCGTTGCCCAAAAATGCCATCGTCGAGCATCGCATCAACGATCTCCGTCAGATTAGTGAAGCGGTTCGGCGTGCAGTCGAATACTCCCGCAGTTCCCGTAATAAAGTAGTCGTTTCGGTTCCGCAGACGCACGTCATCACCAGAACGATAAACCTGCCTGCAGGCCTTTCGGAGCGTGAGATCGAAGAGCAGGCCATGATCGAGGCGGCCCAGCAAATTCCACATCCCCTGGATGAGGTTAATCTGGATTTTGAGGTCTCCGGCGGCGCTCGCGATGGAAACGACGACCAGATTACCATCACGGCCTGTCGCAAGGAAATTGTTGAGGACTACGTCGCAGTGATGGAACTGGCGGGTCTCAGTGCAATAGTCGTTGATGTTGGTCTCGCCGCGGTCGAGCGTGGGTATGGGTTTGTGGCCCAGACCCTGGGTGAGTCCCTTGAGGGCAGGGCGATTGCACTCATGGATTTTGGAGATGTTGCGACCCGCCTTGACCTCTTTGTCGACGGTCGCTCCATCTATGGCCGCGAGCAGAATTTCGGCGGCCGAATCCTCACGGAAAATATACGCTCGCGTTACGGAATTGATTATCGGGAGGCTGAAGCCCTTAAGCGCGGTGGTGACCTGCCGCAGAACTATGAACAGGATTTATTAGAGCCTTTTCGGCAGTCAATGGCGCGTGAGGCTGCCCGCAGCGTCGAGTTCTGCCTGTCAGCTCAGTTGGGACTGGATCGGGTGGATGCATTAGTTATTAGTGGCGGCTGTGTTCAGATCCCCGACATTGCTGCGCTGATCGAGTCACACGTGGGTGTGCCCACGGTATTGGCGGATCCTTTTGGTCCTGGAAGTGCTATCAAGGCAAATAAATTGGTGGCCCGACATGGCCCCAGCATGATTAAGGCCGCCGGCTTGGCTGTTCGAGGGGCAGAATGATCAGTGGGGTCAATCTTCTGCCCTGGCGCGAAGAACGCCGCCAGCGCCAGCGTCGCCGTGCCACCGTCGCCTCGGTAGTACTGGTGCTGATCACAGCCACGATTCTTGGCGGCGTCTGGTGGTCACAGGACCGTGATCTCATATATCAGCAAAGCCGTAACCAGTACCTGCTTAACGCTATCGCGGAGGTAGAGGAGCAGCTTGAGGAAATCGATGACATCGAGGCACGCAAAGAGGCCCTGCTGACCCGTATGGCAATTATTCGCCAGTTGCAATCCGAGCGTGTCACCCTCGTGCGGGGCATGATCGAACTTGCGACGACGATTCCGGAAGGTGTCTTCTTTTCATCCCTGCAGCGCAGCCCGGAGGGGATCAGCCTTACCGGTGTGGCTCAGTCGAGTTCGCGCATCTCTGCGCTCATGGAACAGCTCACCAATACACCCTCATTCGATCAGCCCGAGTTGAACGTGATTAATGTGGGCGCTACCCAGGAATTTGAGCTTTGGGTTTCGCCCGTCCGTCGGGATCAGAGTTTGCCCGCTAGCGGGAAGCAGCCATGAACTGCATCCGAGGAGGGCGCTGATGAGCTGGCTCGAGGATCTGCGCGGTCTCGACATGAACGAGCCGGCGGATTGGCCGTCATGGTTTGTCGTGATGGTGTCGCTAGTGGTGTGCCTGTTGTTCCTGTTTGGCGGGTGGCAGTTTCTGATTCGGGACCAGCGCTTGAGTCTCGATTATGAGCGGGAACACGAACTTGAACTTCGACAAACCTTTAGCATAAAGAAGGGAATGGTTGTGAACCTGCCGGCCTATCAGGCGCAGATGATCCAAATAGAAGATATGCTGGCTGAGCTGGTACAGCAGTTGCCCGACAGTAGCGAGGTGCCTTCCTTGTTGATCGACATCACTGAGGCGGGCGGTCGGCGGGGGCTTGAATTCGTAGTGTTTGATCCGCAGCAGCAGGAGTTGGGGGATTTCTACTCCACACTACCGATTCTTATGGAAGTTAAAGGCGGCTATCATGAGCTCGCGAACTTCATCAGTGATCTTGCCCAGATGCCGAGAATTGTGACCGTGGATGATCTGGAGATCACGGCTGATGAGGAAGGGGTGTTGACCTCGTCTTTGGTGCTCAAAACCTACAGTTATCTCCCAGAGGGCCTGTAGCCGATGCGCATCGTTATGAGAAAGCATGTATCCCGGACGTGGTGGTCCGCGGTAATCGCTTTGACTATCACAGGATGTGCAGAGGAACGGAGCCTAGATGATCTTAAGCAGTTCGTGGAGACGACACACCGCGATACGGTACCCAAGGTGGATCCTCTTCCCGAGCAGACGCCGGTGATATCAATTACTTACCGGGCTGACCAGGGTCAGGATCCCTTTGCCCAGAGTAATGTTTTTGGTACGCCGGAAGCCGAGGCCATGCCTGAGCCCGAGCTGGATCCCCTGGAGCCCGACGCAAACCGTGTGTCGGATTTTCTGGAAAAATTCCCGCTCGACGCGCTCCAAATGTTGGGTACCATGCAACTTGAGGGCAGCGCCTGGGCGCTGATCAGTGCGCCCGACGGGAAAATTCATCGGGTCATAGTGGGTTCCTATCTCGGCCAGAATAACGGCAAGATCATTGCCATCAATCAATCTGAGGGCGTACTCGAAATCGAAGAGCGCTATCACGGGATCTCCGGCCGGTGGGAGATTCGTCCCAGCGAGATGCGTTCGGGTCGATGACGCCTTGCGACCTGGTGTAAATTCAGCATGATGAGCGCTCGACCCTCTATCGAATTCCTCCGGCCAAAATG
>Ga0233427_10003701_pt1 | contig 13205 bp, 11 predicted proteins | sample SI_118_April2016_5_FD_179885 | JGI IMG/M metagenome (GOLD analysis project Ga0233427, IMG submission 179885) | Seawater microbial communities from Saanich Inlet, British Columbia, Canada - SI_118_April2016_100_MG | ecosystem: Environmental > Aquatic > Marine > Inlet | place: Canada: British...
CCCCAAACTCTCCTACTGTGTGAGCGAACCCCAAAACAGCAGCAGTAATAAAGCCAGAACGCGCTAAAGGAACAGCAACTGAAAAAAAACGGTCGATTTTTGACGCCCCTAACGTTGCTGCGACCTCAAGAGGTTTTCTTCCAACAGAGCTAAATGAATTTTGCAGTGGCTGAACCACAAAAGGCATCGAATAAATCACTGATCCCACAACAAGTCCACTAAAAGTAAATGCAATTGAACTTCCTCCAATGGACTCGAGTAGCCTTCCAATCGGACCATTAGATCCCAGAGTGATTAGCAAATAAAAACCTAGTACTGTCGGTGGAAGAATCAGTGGCAAGGCTATGATAGCCTCAAATACTGCTTTGAACTTAAACTTGGTTTGGGAGAGCCACCAAGCGATCGGTGTTCCAATTAAAATTAATATTGCTGTACTTACCAAGGCTAATTTAATAGTAACGATAACTGCAGAAAAATCTAATTCATTTAACATTACGGCAGGCCATATCCAAATTTTGAAATAATCTTTAAGGCCTTATCAGTCTTTATAAACTCCATAAAATTTCGACCGAGTAAGCTGTCCCTTAGCAGAACTGCTTGCTGCTCTATAGGGCTATAGAGAGACTGTGGAACTTCCCAAAATGAACCTTTGACAGACAAACTAGGGCTCATAAACTGTGAGAGTGAGACAAAACCAAGATCTGCATTTCCACTATTTATGAATTGAAATGCTTGAGCTATATTTTCACCTTTGACTACTTTTTTACCCATATTATTCCACAAAGCCATTGATATCAATGTTTCCTTAGTTGCTATTCCATAAGGAGCAATTTTAGGGTTGGCTATAGCTAAAAATCGAAAATTATTATCATAAAGGACCTGTCCTTCTGAATCCACTAATCCATTAGTTGGACTCCATAAAACAATTTTACCCAGGGCGTATGTGTATCTGGATTCATTCTTAACTATTCCTTGCTCTTCCAGTAATAAAGGTCTAACTTTATCAGCTGAGAAAAACATATCAAAAGGAGCACCATTGATAACCTGCGCATAATGTTTACCAGATGAACCAGGAATCAAAGTTATTTTATTAATTTTAGAAGAGTCAAAATTTTCTAACTCAAACTCTTCAACAATTGCTTTCATTGTTGGATAAAAATTACTTGCAACAGCTATTCTTATTTCATTAGCCGCAGAATGAGTGATAATAAATAATTGGCATACAAATAAAAAAGCAAAAATCTTTAACTGAGTATTCAACATAATTATTTCGTGACTTTTTAATGATTAGATTATTGACAAATCAAGGAACAAATTTGAAAAATCTATCCACTCTATTCTATAGTGATTTAGCTTAATATTAGAGTCTTTCAAACCTGCATAAATAAATGCAATTATGTTAATATAATTTATAATAGGCTTTAATTAGTAAAAAAGTACAAATTAAAAGGAAAAAATGTCAAAAAATCATACTCTATTAGTTTTTTTATTCTCCTTATTCTTTACAGTAAATGCATCAGCTGACTATATTGATGGTCAGAGAGCCTATGCAAATGGAGACTATGGTGTAGCTATTCTTGAATGGACTCAAGTTGCTGAAGATGGTAATGCAAGAGCTCAATATAATCTTGGCTGGATGCATGCCAATGCCAAAGGCACTGTGCAAGATTTTAAAGAGGCCATCAAATGGTATACAAAATCTGCCGAACAGGGGAATGTTAATGCACAGTATAATTTGGGTAACCTCTACTTAAGAGGACAAGGGGCAGCCCAAAATGATAAACTTGCTTTTAGTTGGTTTATCAAAGCAGCTGAACAGGGGGATGCTCCTGCTCAATACAATCTGGGAAGAATGTATATACTCGGTAAAGGTGATGATAAAAACTTCTTAGAGGCAAGGTTTTGGATCAAGCAAGCTCTAGAAAACAATGATGAATATATTGGCGCTCTTGCACAACAAGTTTGGGACGACTATAAACTGGGAACCTACTAGTAATAAACTTTTTTAAGAAGTTTTATTTTAATTTAGGCTTTTATAGAAACAACTGAGCAAGTCTCAATACTTATTTTCTCTGCCTCTATAATTGCAATGGTTTTTGCTGCTTGACTCAATAGATCTAAATTAGTCTTATTGCCTGATAAGATTTCATCGACAAAAGCTCGAATTTCAAACTCATACCCCATGCCTTCTTTTAACTTAATATTTTCAGACTGCCCACCTGAAGATAGCTTTAACGTTTCCTCTTTATCTAAAAGATAGCTGAGTGTTCCATTTTCAAAGTTAGCTGTATATGACATATTGAAGCCATAACCCTCTTGCATAGTCCAGGACCCCTCAGAACTCACTAAAGGTGATGCATTTGTCTTATTAAAAATATAATTTGTTACAATATGATCAATGCCTCCACTTGGACCTTTGTATCCTTGACTGAAAACAGCATCTGGCAACCCCATGCAGTAATTCACAAAGTCAGTATCATGGACATGAAGATCGAGAAGTGCGCCGCCGCATTGATCATCATCTGAATAAAAAGCACCGCCTGGAAAACTTGTTTGCCGCCTAAAATTTAGTGATAAACATTTTCCATATGATGAATTTTCAATTGCGTTCTTAAGAAAGACCCATGCAGGCCAATACCTTAGACACATCGCAGACATAATATGGCAGGTGGACTGTTCTGCTAATTGAATTATTTTTTGAGCTTCGTCGTATGTTCTAGCCAATGGCTTTTCAACTAATACATGTTTATTTTTAGCAAGTGCGGCCTCTACAAAAATATAATGAAGATCTGTGCCAACACATATATCTACTATATCAATATCCGAATTATTGATAAGATCCATTCCGTCACGATATTTTTTAACATTAAGCCCAGAGACGCCGCCTTCTGCTTGACCACTAATATTACCTTCAGCTTTACTTGAGCCATCGAGTCTACTCTGGATTGAATCAGCAACAGCGACGACCTCTACATCTTTTATTTTGGAATAAATATCTAGATGAGTGGAACCCATACTGCCAAGGCCAATAATTCCAACTTTTAATTTTTTGCTCATATTATTTCTTTCTAAACTAGCTTATTTAAAGTCAAATATTTGATCCATAGCCACCGATGTCCGAGACAAAATTGTTTCATCCCAGGGCAACATTTCAGCAATAATAGTGCTTTTGTATTGAATAGATTTTAAGGCAGATACTGTTTCTTTCCATGGAACATCTCCTGCTCCAAGGTCACAAAAACTGAAACTACCAGTCCAGTCAAAGTTCTCTTGAAAATCTTTAATCTGAACCCTCTTTATTCTTGAGTTAAGGAGCTCAATCCAGTGAGGTGGGTACTGCTGATAACCAATTAGATTTCCAATATCTAAATATACTCCAAGCTTATCAGACTCAAAAGAGTCTACAAAATCTCTAAGCTCTATAGGCGAATAAAAGAACCCATTCCAAACGTTTTCCATGCACAAGTCAACATCGAGTTCTTCTGCAATAGGAAGCATTTGATTAATAGCTTCCCTCAGTCTATCCAGGGCTCTATCGTAACGAACAATTTCAGGAGAAATTGGACTTTTTACGACGCCTGGAACAAACAATAAAGCTTTGCAATCAAGGTGACTTGCGACCCTTATTGCATCTTGATGAAGCTTAATAGAGTTTTTCCTAACTTCTGCATCATCACTAGTGGGGCTGATGCCCCAACTCATTCCTGTAGCAATGCTGTCAACAAACACGCCTGAATCATCTATTTTTTGACGGATTGCACTGCAGTCACTCTCTGACAAGTTGGTGTTTATGACGCCCTCATTAGACACTGATAATTCTAGTGCATCAAACCCATTCGATTGGGTTTGAATTAATGCAGAATCAATTGATTCAATATTAGATAAACCATTCTCGAATGAAAGATAACTGATACCTTTAATCAAAACAAACTCCTTAATATAATGAATCAAGCTTTTGCCAAGTCTCAGTCATATCAATAATCTGACTGGTCTTCATACTTTCATCTATTGCCATAGCCACAAGGCCTGCTGCAATTGCCTCCTTTGGACCAACAGGCAAAGAACTTAAGCCACCTCTTAGAAAGCTCACGATATCCTCACACATTAATTGATCAGCACCATAGTGAGATGGATAGTTTCCTGAACCAGAAGTACTTAGATAGCTAAAATCATGCTCCTCAAGGCAATCACCCGTTCTAGCATCAGTTATTCTAAGCCCTCCACGACCAAAATCTCCCTCAGCCATTCCGCGACTACCAATGACACAAAACCGTCTCTGCTCATCAGGCACATTAATGCTTGTATGGAAAGAAAAGGTAACCTGATTTGGATATTCAATTAATGCATTTTGATGATCAATAATATCAGCATCACTGGTAAATGGATTATCAACATTTTCCCAATAGGAGAGTTTTTTTTGATAAACATTGTCATATTTATTATCTGATGGAGCCTCAGAAGGAATGAAATTATTCCTTCCTCCAAAACTGACAACCCTGACTGGTCTCTCACCAACAATACTGTTATATAGATCAATGTCGTGACAACATTTTTCTAGCATGAATCCACCAGAGTACTTTTCTAGTCTTCTCCAATCTCTCATAAAAAAGGATCCATGATAAGGTGCAATATGCTCATTTGCTTCAATAGAAGTGATACTGCCTAAGGTCCCTGCATCAAGGACTCGCCTCATTTCCCTCATATGAGTAGAGTAGCGCAAAACAAGGCCGACTATAAGTTTGTTTTCACCAAACTTTTTGATTAGTTTAGCGAGCTCAAAACTATCTTCTTTACTCGTTACTATCGGTTTTTCTGAAAAAACCTGAAGCCCTGCCTTAAGCCCTAACTTAATATGTTCTAAGTGAAGGTGATTTGGTGAAGCAACCCAAAGCAAATCAAGTTCACTTGCACTAATCATTTTCGCAAGGCTTTCAAATTGCTTTAATTGACTTGCATGTTCCTCTATTATTGATAGCCCGCAAGGATCTGGATCAACATAACCAACTAACTCAAGCTCGGGCATTTCTTTTTGGATCATCTTTAGAACATTTCCAGCTCTCAGTCCTAAGCCAACAATACCAGTTCGCATGATTTACTCCTTGTCTATGTAATTAGCTTTTTAAAAGAGAATGACCTGATGAATCAAAAGCGTGGCATTTGAGAGGGTCTAAAGCTAGGTTGACGGTATCACCTGGTTTGACAACTGAGTCGCTTGGCAGAACAGCACAAAAGTTACTGTTGCCCAAAACAGAACCATAAAGGATTACTGTTGCTCCAATATGCTCAACAACATCCACAGTCATTGGAATTCCTCCTTTTTTTGAAGATACAATCAAGTCTTCTGGTCTGATTCCAATATCTATTTCGTCACCTGTTTTTATGTTTGAAACATCAACAGCTAGGTCTAAAGATAGTTCACCAATATTTGCAGATAGCTTCTTCTTTTTAATATCCGTGTCACTTGTTTTAAGGAAATTCATATTTGGCTGGCCAATAAACCCAGCTACAAACTTTGTTTTAGGGTTATGGTATAAGTCCATTGGTGAGCCAACCTGCTCAATAACCCCATCTCGCAATACGACAATCTTGTCAGCCATTGTCATCGCTTCAATTTGATCATGAGTAACATATATCATAGTTGTTGCTAAATTTTGATGCAGCTTTGCTAACTCAACTCTCATATCTCCTCTAAGAGCTGCGTCTAAATTAGACAAAGGCTCATCAAAAAGGAATACTTTAGGATCTCTTACAATTGAGCGACCAATAGCAACCCTTTGGCGCTGGCCTCCTGATAGTTGACCTGGTTTAAAATCTAAACGATCTCTTAACTGCAAAATATCAGCAGCTTTAAATACCTTTTCTTCAAGCTCTTTCTCATTAACTTTTGCAACTCTGAGTGGAAAGGCTATATTCTCAAACACTGAAAGATGAGGATACAGAGCATAAGATTGAAAGACCATTGAAATCCCTCTTTCAACTGGAGGGGCATTAGAAACATCTTTATCATCAATAATGACACTGCCTGTTGTCGCTTCCTCTAAGCCTGAAATGATTCTTAATAATGTTGTTTTACCACAGCCCGATGGTCCAACAAAAACCACAAATTCTTTATCATTTATTTCTAGATTAATATCAAATAAAACTTCTGTTTCACCAAAACTTTTATAAATATTTTCGAGTTGTACTGTTGCCATTCTTTCTTCCTTAAAAAGAGCGCAAACTAGGTGCGCATTTAAATTTTCTGATATTAGTTAAAGCAAACTTCAAAAAGATGCTTTGAGGAAAGTCTCTTTTTGAGGTATGCCTTTTAAAAATTCAGGGGTAACAGATAGCTACCCCTGAAATAGTCAATTAATTGACTTAATTACCTTCAGCTAAAATTTCAGCAGCTTCTGCAACTAGATCAGCAGCAGAACCTTCACCCAAAATCATGCCTTGGATAGCACCATTGATGCCAGCTTGCAATGCTTTAAAGTCTTCAAACATTGGCTCTGGACCACCACTACCGATTGGCGCGACAAACGTCTGCCAGTAGTCAGTAGTATAGTAAACATCATCCATCATTTTTTCATACTGCATGATTGGTGTTAAACCCCAGCTCTTATCTAGGTCGTACTGAGCTTCACCAGATGAAAGCATTGAAGCTAGCTCCATTGCTAGATCTTCATTAGCTGAACCTTTAAATACTGCAATAGAGTCAGTAATTAAAAGTGTTCCGCTCTCACCACTTGGGCCTGCAGGAATTGGAACAACAATTTCAGAAATATTATCGTTATGCTGTCCAGCACCCCATGGTCCATTGATATACATACCAATTTGTCCATCGTTATAAAGCTGAGTCAACTGAGAACGCTCATATCCCATAGGTCCTTCCTGAGCAACACCCGCTAACTTACCATAAAACTCAAGAGTTTCGATAGTCTCAGGACTATTAAAAGTGATTTCACCAGTTGCTGCATCATTTACAGAACCGCCATTACTATATAAGTAATTTAAGAATTGGTGCATAGTGTTATCAAAGTCCTTTCCAGTTACGCCAACACCCGCAGCCGAAGTATTATCATTGATAGCTTTAGCCATGTTGTACATTCCTGTCCAAGTTTTAGGTGCGACACAAGCCATACCTGCTTCTTCAACTAGACCACAGTTAATAAATAAAGCCTTGGTTGAAAACGCATGAGGGAAGCCCCAAGTTTTTCCGCCATCACTTACAGTATTAAGAATACCTGGCTGATACATGCCTTGTTGCTCATCAGAAATATTAACTGGAACAATCAGACCACTACGAGCTAGTTGCTTAAGAGTACGTGAACCCATATAAGCCAAACCTACTGGATCACCAGCAGCAGCTAGTGTCATTGATTTGTCTTGGCATGTTCCCCAAGGAACTGCTTCAGCATTCACTGTAACACCTGAGTATTTCGCTTCAAAAGCAGAAATTACTACTTGATCAGCTTCACGGATTTCACCGCCGCACATAATCATGTGTACTTCTTCAGCCTGCACTGGAGCCATTAAACCGGCACCCATTACAGCTAAGAAGAGTGCTTTTTGTATATTTTTCATTTACTTCTCCTTTTCTATTTACATCAAGTTACTAGAAATTAAAAAAAATCTAATAACACTTTATGTGAGACTCTTACCTCTCACTCCTTTACTGCCCCTGCTGTTAATCCTGATATGAGATGTTTCTGCATAAACAGGAAAATTAATAGCACGGGCAGAATTCCAATAAGGCTTGCTGCCATCATTTCATTCCAGAGCACTGTCTGGTATCCAACAAATTCAAATATGCCAGCTGGAAGTGGCATGTAATCTCTATTTTGGTTAAAAGTAATTGCAAATAAAAACTGTTGTGCATAGGCACCAATAAACATTGCAACACTAACAACAATTAGACCAGGAACTGCAAGAGGTAGGATAACACGTCTTAATGTGTAAAGTCGAGATGCCCCATCAACAAATGCAGCCTCCTCCAGTTCGTATGGAATCTTTTCTAAAAAAGACTTAAGTAGCCATATTCCCGTTGGTATAAGGAAAGCCACACCAGGAATAATCATAGCCCAATATGTATTAAGCAAACCATAAGATCGTAATAATTTATACAGAGGTATTAAAAGAACAGCCCCTGAAAACATATTCACTGCTAAAAATAATGTAAGGCTAGTTGTTTTGCCTCGAAAGTCAAAGCGGGCATAAGCATAAGCAGCAGGAATAATGAAGCACATTGATAAAAGAGTAACAGCTGTTGCTATAAATACGCTATTAAATATATAGCGAGGCAACTGAGGAACTGTAACCCACATATCTCTATAGGCTTGAAAACTCATAGTATCTGACCAGAATCGACTCATAAAGTCGAGAAAACCCATTGTTTCACCAACCTCTAATTCTGGACGACTAAACAAATGAGTTATGGGTCTGAGTGATGCTACAAACATTTCAACAAAAGGCAATAACATAAATAATATGAACAGTCCTAGGGACGAATAAATGCCTATTTTGTGAAGTAATGAGTATTTATCCATCATTTTTGAACCCCACTATATCCATACTTTCTGCTTAGTCTTCCAAGCACAGTTAAATAGATTACAGAAAATACCCCTAGAATCAAAACAACAAGAACTGCTCTAGTTGCACCTGCACCAAACTTATAACTAAAGATTGCTGTTTTAAAGGTATCAATAATTAATGTAGTAGTTGCACCTCGAGGCCCACCTTCTGTCAAAATCCAAATAATTTCAAATGAGTTGAACGTCCAGATTGCAGATAACAAGGCCATAGAGATAATAGTAGGCATAATTTGTGGCAAGGTGATTCTTCTAAAACGATACCACCTTGATGCGCCATCAACATAAGCAGCCTCATATAAATCTTTTGGAACCCCTTGCATTGCGGCCAAAAAGAATAAGGTTACCATTGGTGTTCCAATCCAAACATCTGTAACAACTGCTGAGTAAAAAGCACTCTGCTTGTAAGCCAAGAAACTAAATGGTCCATTGGTAAGCCCTACCATTTCCGCAAAGTTTGAGAGCAATCCAAAATGGCCGTTATAAAGCCACAACCATCCAAAGCAGCCAATCGCAATTGGGACAATCCAAGGCGGCATTACTAAGGCGCGCATAAGACCACGTCCCCTTATATTGCTAGCTAAAAGTGTTGCACCGATTAGGCCTAGAATCATTTTAAAACCAACTGAAAGGAACATCCAATAAAAGGTTCGTGTAACAATTGCAGGAAACTTACGTCCCCCTATAGCTTTTTCATAATTTTCCCAACCTACAAAATCAGCCCCTCCCATCAAGGTTCCAAGGTTTGAATTAGTAAAAGATAGTCGAAAGGTTTCATATAAAGGCCAAAGTACAATCCAAAACATAACCAGAGCAGCAGGTGCAATTAATGCCCAAGCAAACATGGTTGTTGTTTGTGCCTTTGTTTTAGGTTTAAACATTTGTATCAAATTACTCACTCGCCAGAACCTCCTCGTTCTTTGCTGGATCTGACATGATATCAAACTTCTCAGCTATATAATAGTCCCATCCAATCCTATCAAATAATTCTCTAAAGCTATTTGTGGCTAAATTATTGAGCTCAGTGCCTTTACGTCTGTTTTCATCGCATGTCCAAGCACTCTCTGAAAGCCCAATAACCCTTGGACAAAGCATAGATTCCATCTCACTGTCTTTTAGAATTGTTTCACACCAAAGATGCCCCTGAATTCCCCTAATGTTAGATTCAAGTTCTGGCTCATCTTCAGGAATAATTTGCCAATCAACAGTACTCTCAAATGGTATTACAGCTGCCCAATTTGCCCCTCGATCAGCGTAGTTTCTACTTTGAGCCATATCAAAATAAATATGCTCAGCTGGACACAAGACTACTTTATAACCTTTTCTTGCTAGATCAAAACCAGATTCAAGATTCTGCCATGAAAATAATAACTTCTCTAACTTATCGTCATGATGATTGCCATCTTCAGCCTCCTGCCAAGAGGCAGTTTTTTTGTTATTTAACTCTACTCTTTTTGAAAGCTTATTAATAAACCATGAGGCAACATCTTTAGTACTATCAAGATTATGTTCTTTCATTAAGGCTTTTACTTTAGGGGATTTTTCCCAAGCACCTGGGGCAACTTCATCACCCCCTAGATGGATGTATTCCCCTGGAAATAAATTGCACATATCGTCAATTAAAGACTCGACAACCTGTATGGTTTTAGGCATAGCTGGATTCAACGTATTCTCTCTATAGCCTTGAACTGAAACCTCATTACTTTTGTCATCGGGGTCCCTCATCTCAGGGTATAGGTTAATTAGCGCCATATTGTGCCCAGGCAAATCAAACTCCGGTATGACTTCAATATAGTTAGCTGAGGCCCTACTAATAATTCTATCAATATCTTCTTTGTCATAATAACCACCAGTTGCATCTGATCCAGATCCAAAAACAGGTGGCACTAATAAATTATTTCCCCTTTTTGAAGTTTCACTAGCACTTTCAGGATAACTATCTAATTTGAATCGAAAGGCTTCATCATCGACTCCATGCCAATGAAACATATTCAACTTGAAAAGACTCATTAAATCTAGTAATTTAAATAAACTGTTTACCGAGAAAAAATGCCTCACAGTATCTAAATGCTGCCCTCTCCAACTGAAACGAGGCTTATCAAAAATAGAGCCACACGGAACTAACTGATGATAATTTTGGGAAAGCTGCATCAAAGAGACAAGAGCATAATAAAAACCTGATTCATCACCTGATACAATCTCAACATCATCACTGGTTATGGTAATTTTGTATGCAGAGTCATCAGAAAGATCCTGAAAGGTAAGCTTTAGTGATGTGGTTGCGTTCTTATTTATCTCGTTTGTTGAGTTAGATAAAAGATTAAGATTAAGTCGATTTCCAAGCTCCAAAGCTGATTGATAGGCACTTGTTATTATTTCCTGATTTTCAAACGCTACATTAATTGGCGAACAAAGGTTACAAACACCTGCACTAGGATTCCATGAGTAAGGATGTGGCACCAATCTAAATGATTCGTAATTTAATTTATCTCCCGAAAAATTGGGAATTGGCGCCACGGAGGAGATTCTTTCTAGATCTAAATCTATCATTTCAAGATTGATCAGATCCCCATTATCTTTTTTTAAAAAACAGCCTTGTGGTGACCATCTATGATTCATAGGCTTGTGCCTAGACTCTTCGTAGGCATATTTAAAATTCCATTCATCTCCTGGCCTTAAAACAAACTCTTCAGAATGTTTTAGTTCAGAATAACCACCCTCACTATTAACTAGAGAGCAGTTTTCAATTGCTTTTGCAGGTGCAAGAATGCTAAAACAAAACACAAAATTCTCCAGTAGAACATCAGAATTATTGATCAATGTTGAACAAAAATAATTGTCTGAATTGATTGATGTTGTCATCACAAAATTAGCTGTATTCATCTTTAGTTGTCTTTCTTAAAATAGACTAATAACAACACTAATTGAGCAATTAGTCTAAAAGTAATTGGTAATATAATGGTATTATATAACAGGAACTAAATAAAAAGCAAATTAGATTTAAATATTTATTATTGAATAGCATTTGATTTACATCAAAATGCTGTTTAAAACATATATATATTAATATATCCACTTAGTCTATCAATAATATATCTTTTAAATATTTTATATTCTTGTTATTGACTTTGTTAAAACAATTAGAATATAATAATACCAATTAAATACCAATTAAATAATAATGCTATTGTATTTTTAATAAAATAGCCCTAATACATCACATGGCGAGTACTGACAATTTAATTAATTTCTTAAGGCCATCAGACGATAGCTCTGAATCCTTATATAAGCAATTATCTCGCTCACTCAATAGTGCCATTCAAGAAGGGGTCTTAAAGCCAGGTGATGCGCTTATGCCTGAGAGAGATTTGGCATCTAATTTAAATTTGTCACGTATCACTGTTCGCAAGGCGATAGATCAGCTTGTAGAAATTGGATTGCTTATTAAAAAACAGGGTGCTGGAACAATTGTTTCTGAAAATGTTGACCTTATTCTTCACAAAAATCTTTCTTCTTTGAATAGTTTTACAGCTGACATGAAAAAAAGGGGTCTTGAATCCCACTCAAGAATCACCCTAAGAGAAGAGGGTAAAGCCTCTGCAAAGGAAGCGTTAATACTCAACTTAAATGAAGGCGATTTTGTGCATAGACTCAATCGTGTTCGATATTTAGTTAATGAACCACTCCTTTATGAGATAGCTGTAATACCTGCATCGATCATTTCAATAACTTCTGCTATTGATAATTCTTTATATGAGTTACTAGAGTCTAAAAAAATGAATCCGGTTACTGCAAAGCAAAATATACATGCCATTATTGCTGATGATAATTTAGCGGACAAGCTTGAAGTAAATCCTGGAAGTGCTATTTTATTCGTTGAAAGAAGAGGTAAAGACGCCAATGGTCGAGTGGTTGAATACACTCAATCATACTATCGAGGGGATCGCTATGACTATGTGGTCGAATTAGGATGAAAAAAGCAATAACAGGCTCAAAACTTTTTGACGGTAAAGAATTTATCGAGCACAAAGCTCTTCTCATTGATGATCAACATATTGCTGGAATTACTAATGAAGATGATATACCACCAGACTTCGAAGTTCAAAAGCTAGATGGGGGCATTTTATCTCCTGGCCTTATTGATCTGCAGGTGAATGGAGGGGGTGGAAAGTTATTTAATAATTCTCCAGATAAGGATAGCCTCAATACAATAATTTCGGCTCATCAATATTTTGGCACCACAAGTATCATGCCAACAGTCATTAGTGACTCGTTAAATATTCTTCAAAAGTGTACTGATACTATCACAAATGAAATTAATAATAATCATTCACTTCTTGGCATTCACATCGAAGGGCCTTTTTTCAATGTTAAGTACAGAGGGGTCCACCAAAAACAATACATCAATACTATTAATACCTCATATTTAAATTTGTTTGAGAAACTAGATAAGTTTCCAGTAATGCTTACCCTTGCCCCTGAATGTATATCTATTAAACAGCTTAAAAATCTTAAGTCTTTAGGTTTTAAAATTCTGGCAGGTCACACCGATGCAAACTATGATCAGCTCGAAGAAGCTGTTAAATATGGCTTAGATGGTTTCACTCATCTCTTTAATGCAATGGGTCAAATTTC
>Ga0233427_10003703_pt1 | contig 13202 bp, 8 predicted proteins | sample SI_118_April2016_5_FD_179885 | JGI IMG/M metagenome (GOLD analysis project Ga0233427, IMG submission 179885) | Seawater microbial communities from Saanich Inlet, British Columbia, Canada - SI_118_April2016_100_MG | ecosystem: Environmental > Aquatic > Marine > Inlet | place: Canada: British...
CGTCTTTGCCAGTATTGATTGCGACGTCGGCGCCATGCTGTTTGGCCGTGTGCAATTTTTCATCGTTTGAGCAGGCCGCAATCACGTGAGCCCCAAGGGCATGACCGATCTGTACGGCAGCGAGGCCCGTACCGCCGGCAGCACCGGTCACCAACAGGGTCTCCCCGGAACGAAGTGCTGCCCTTTGAACCAGCGCATGATAGGCCGTGCCATGGGCGCACAAGAGCGCGCCGGCGTGATCAAAATCCAGCGCCTCAGGTATCGGGTAGATATGACTGGCCGGCACCACGACGGCTTCGGCATAGGTGCCGAACTGCGGACTCATGGCGGCCACCCGGTCACCGACAGTAAACGTCGTGACGTTTTTTCCAAGGGCTGCAATGGTGCCGGCACATTCGATGCCGGGAACAAAAGGAAGCGAAGGTTTGACTTGGTACAAGCCGCGCACCAGGAGTGCGTCGGGAAAGTTCACCCCGACAGAGGCAACGTCGATGAGAACCTCGTCGGCCCCGGGCGCAGGTTCTGGTATCTGCTGCACAGAAAGATCCTCAACGGGTCCGAATGCCTGACAGACAATGGCCTTCATAAGTTATCCCCTCCGGTCATCGAAATGTTGAATCCCATCTCGGCAAGCAATGGAGTCAGTGCACCTACCCGAACTGCTTGCTCGCTTGATGCGTTGCCATCCAGCGCCCGCTTGAGAACTCCCTGGCATATCGCAGCCAGTCTGAAAAAACTGAAGGCGAGATAAAACGGCCAGTTGCTGATGGCTTCAATACCACGAAGGGTACAGTACTGGTGGACAATTTCTGATTCTTCGGGAATTCCCAGCGCTGGTCGATCAACGCCAGCGAGACCCCGAATCTGTTCATGGTTTGGCATGCGCAGACACATGCAGAAATAGGCAAGGTCAGCAAAGGGATGACCGAGGGTTGAGAGTTCCCAGTCGATCACAGCCTGGATACTGGTCTTTTCGTACGTCATGATCAGGTTATCCAGGCGGTAGTCGCCATGGATGAGAGCGCTTTGGCCGTCGTCATCCGGCGTATGCTGGGACAACCACAACATCAGCGATTCCATTGCGCCGATCGACGTGGTTTCACTGGCGCGGTACTGGCCGGTCCAGCGTTTGATCTGACGTTCAAAATAACTGCCGGGCCGGCCGAAGTCGGTCAAGCCGATGCCTGTCGGATCAAGTGAGTGCAGGGCCGCCAACACGCGGATTTCATCGCGGTATAAGGTCCCGCGCTCATCCAGGTTAAGTTCGGGCAATGCCGGATCCCAGAAGATGGGGCCATCCTCATAACTCATGACAAAGAAAACGGCGCCAATCACTTCGAGGTCTTCGCAAAGGCACAAAACCGAAGGCACCGGTACCGGGGAGTGGGCAAGTGCCTCCATCACTCGGAACTCGCGTTCCACAGCGTGGGCGGATTTCAACAGCTTACCCTTGGGTTTGCTGCGCAGGACGTATTGGCCCTCTTCGGCTTGCAGCAGGTATGTCGGGTTGGACTGCCCGCCGGCAAATTTTTCCGCAGACCGAATGGCTCCGACGGAGGGCGCTGCATTCTCCAGATAGCGCTGCAGACGTGTGATATCGAAATCCGGCTGGGTATTCATGTCGGATCTGGCGACAGGACAGTCGCCCCGGGATCGGCGGACGCCTGACGCTCTTCCTTCTGTTGCTCTTGCCACAGCCGTGCATACAGTCCGCCATCGGCCCGTAATTGTAGGTGAGCACCGCGCTCAGTAATTTCACCGTCGTCGAGGACCAGTATCTGGTCTGCGTCGACGATTGTCGAAAGGCGATGGGCGATCACAAGAGAAGTCCGACCTTTGGAGATTTCGACAAAGTTACTCTGAATCTCGCGCTCTGTGCTGCTGTCTAGAGAAGAAGTAGCTTCATCAAAGAAGAAAATCTCGGGATCACGAAGCAGAGCACGGGCGATAGCAACACGCTGCTTCTCACCGCCTGAAAGTTTCAGTCCACGCTCCCCCACGACGGTCTGATAGCCGGCTGGCAGACGTTGGATGAAATCATCCAGTTGTGCTGCTTTGGCTGCAGCCAGAATGCGGGCCTCATCGGCTTTTGGGTCCCCGTAGGCAATGTTGTAGTAAAGGGTATCGTTGAACAGCACGGTATCTTGGGGGACGACGCCAATCGCCTGGCGGAGGGAATGCTGGGTCACGTCGAGAAGATCCTGACCATCGATCAGGATGCTTCCGCTTTGCGGATCATAAAAGCGCAGCAGCAGCCGGCTGATCGTGGATTTGCCGGAACCCGTGGGCCCGACGATCGCTGTGGTGGTGCCGGGGGCTACCGAAAAACTGACGTTATGGAGGATGGTGCGCTCGCTTTCGTAGCCAAAGCTGACGTGTCGAAACTCGATGGAACCCCCCTGGTGTCGCAGCGTTTGGGCATGAGCCGCATCAGCGACTTCCGTTTCTTCATCCACTAGTGAGAACAGGTTCTCCATGTCCACCATAGCTTGGCGAATTTCCCGGTACACTGTGCCGAGGATGTTGAGCGGGATCGCGACTTGCAGTAGGTAGGTGTTGACCACCACGAAATCACCCACCGTCATGTCCCCGTTGCGGATATCAAAGGCGGCGAGCACCAGCATGAGCGTAACTCCTGCAGTCACCACCCCCGCCTGGGCCACGTTGAGCAGTGACAGACTTTCGCGGGTACGGACTGCAGCCGTTTCGTAGTCCGCCAGGGCTTCATCCAGGCGCGCAACCTCATGGGCCTCATTGTTGAAGTAGCGCACTGTCTCAAAATTGAGCAGCGAATCCACGGTCCGACTGCCGATGTCGTTCTCGGCATCATTCATTTCCCGCCGGATACGGGTGCGCCACGTGGTAATGACAAAGGTCAGCCAGACGTACAGCGCGATGATAGTGACCGTAATCGCCGTATACATAAAACCAAACAGCACCCAGAGAATGCCTCCGACCAGCAGCAGTTCTATGATAGTAGGGATCACGTTGAAGGCAACAAAGGAGAGCAGGAAACGGACACTGTTAGTACCGCGGTCTATAAAGCGGTTGAGCGCCCCCGTTTTGCGGGAGAGATGAAAGTGGATCGACAGCGAGTGCAGGTGCTCAAAGACTTTTAGTGCGAGTGCCCGTACGGCGTTTTGCGCCACGCGTGCAAAGAGCGCATCGCGCAATTCATTTAGTGCCAGCGAAGACAGCCGGAAGATTCCGTAGGCGAGAATGACGGCGAGTGGGATTCCGAGCCACAGGCCGGTCTCGTGATTGAGGTTGCCGAGCTGGTCTACAGCATCGCCCACTACCAGCGGCACCATGACATTGGCCGCTTTGGCGAGCAGCAGACTCAGCATGGCAACAAATACCCGCGCTTTGAGATCAGTCCGCTCGGCCGGCCAGAGGAAAGGTAGGAGAGTGGAAAAAGTCCTGAGTGAGTTTGAAGACGCTGAGGGATCCATAACGTTAGGCAGTAGGCGCGGCTGGCAACGGGGCCGGGCAGAATCCCGGTGAGGTCGGCAGGTCTACCCCATTATTTGCCAGTTGAGTGGTGGTTCGTCCATCAGCGCTGCCTGTTCTCGCAGGTCGAGGATATGCTGCTCCCAACTGCGAGGGGTATTAAACCACGGGAAAGCTCTCGGGAAGGCTGGGTCTGTCCAGCGTCTGGCAATCCAGGCGAAGTAGTGCATCAGGCGCAGGGTACGAAGTGCCTCAATCAGGTTGAGTTCTGCTGGATCGAAATCAGTGAAAACCGTATAGCCCTCAAGAAGGGTATTCAGGGAGCGCTCGCGTTCTTCCCGTTCGCCCGAAAGGAACATCCAGAGATCCTGTGTGGCTGGCGCCATTCGGGAATCATCCAGGTCCACCATATGCGGCCCCTCTTCGGTCCACAGGATATTGCCACGATGGCAGTCGCCGTGTGTCCGGATCAGCCTCAGGTCCGGACAGCGCTCATAACACCAGGTGACCCTTTGAATCAGGTCTTCGGCCAGCGACTGATAGGCCGGGATCAAATCGGTCGGAATGAACTCGTGCTCGAGAAGAAACCGCATGCAGTCCGTACCAAAGGTTGTGACATCCAGTATCGGTCGGTGTCTGTAGGGTTGTTCTCCACCGATTGCATGCAGTCGCCCGATAAACCGTCCGAGCTGACGCAGTTGTTCCGCATCTTCAAAATCTGGGGCTCGTCCACCGCGTCGCTCAAACAGGGCGAAGCGGAATTTGCCGAAATACTGGAGCGTGTTTCCGCTGTCATCGGCAATGGGTGGCACCAGATCTAGCTCCCGCGACGCCAGATCGAGAGAAAAGGCGTGCTCTTCCAGAATCGCCTCGTCGCTCCAACGGTCAGGACGATAGAACTTGGCGATGAGTGTGTTACCGTCGTCCAGACCCAACTGATATACCCGGTTCTCAAAACTATTCATCTCGAGCAGTCGGCCATCACAATGCAGCCCCTGGCTTTCAACGGCCGCAAGAACCTGTTCAGGCCCAAGACCTTGGTAACTTCCGGCAGGTTCGGCGGACTCGGTCATGGATGGTCAGGCAGGCTGATTCTGGGGTATGTTGGGCTTTATACGCAGGGCGACAACGATCAGGACTGCTCCTGCCGCAATGAAGATGCCAAAGAAACTACAGATCCAGTATATGCTGAGTCCGGCGTCCATCAGCATGCCCATGGCCACCGGGCCCAGTGCCGACGCAAAAACCATCAAAGCAAGGTACAGACTCTTAATAGCGCCGAGGTATTTGGGGCCATAGAGCTCTGCCCACAGAGCCGATGCTGATGTGTGGATGAGTCCCGTGTGTATGCCCATCATGAGCATATAGGGGATCACCCAGAATGCGTGATCCGCAACCGCGAGCATGAAGCACGCCCCAACCAGTGGAATCAGCATGACCTGAATCACGCGCACGGCACGGAACCGATCAACAAGCGGTCCCGCCAGCAGCGCCGTGATAATACCCGCAAGCGCATAGAAGATATACGTGCCGGTAATCCATTCTCCGGACCATCCTTTGGCTTCCGCGATATTGAGATGATGGAAAAAGAAGGCCGTCCCGATCATCGGCGAGGACAGTATTCCGGGACTCATAACGTAAAACCGCAGATCACGAAGCACCTGTGCTCGCGTCCATGAAATCAGTTTTGGTGCTGCAGGGTTTTCCTTTGCGGAGAGCTGACTGAGATACCGGCGGTGAAAACGGTCGTGATTGCTTAAGAGCCAGATCGTTGCCGGAATCAAGGTCACCCCGATCAGTATTGCTGCACTGCCATACGTCCAGCGCCAGCCTACTACGGCGATCAGTACCACTGCGAGAAAGGGCAGTACGGCTTCGCCCACGCTATATCCCAAAGAAGCGACTGCAATTGCACGACCTCGTTCACGATCAAAATAGCGCGCCATGCTGGTGATCGAAACGTGTGAGGCAAGTCCTTGCCCGGAATGCCTCAACAGAAAAATAGCCAGTATCAGCATTATGGGTCCAGTCACTATCGAGATGTAGGCGCAGGCGGCAAGTAGCCCCAGTCCGACCACAAGTGCATAGCCCGATAGCGAGAAGCGGTCAATCAGCGCACCGGTAAAGGGCATCAGCAGGGCACTGATCAGCGTGCCGGCCAGATAGATGCTTCCCCAAAGCGTGTGGCTGAGACCGAACTCGGCTTGAATCTGTGGCCCGAATACACCAATAAAATAGGTCTGGCCGAAGCTCGAGTACAAGGCCATCAGGAAACTGAAAATCACCAGGCGGGCGTTAGTGACAAAAAGCTGTCCATAGGCGGCGATGGGATTTTTCATGGATCGTCAGAGTTCCAACGCCAGAGTCTGGCGATAGAGTGGATGAGGCAAACGCCATGGCCGCCTGCATGCAAACGGGATTTTCAGGGAGCGGACGATATCACAGGGGTCAACCATCGATGAGGGTGACCCTGGCGATAGATGCCCTGAAAGCCGAATCGAAGCACCCACCTCCACACCTGCCGAATCGAGCGCGACCTCGATAACTCCGGGCACGACATCCCGATCCAGATCCAGATGGGCTTATTTAGAATCCTGCTCAGCAGCATCGCGGCTTGAGAAAAGAGATGATACAGGGTCAACAGCAAAACAATCGGGGTATCGCACTCGTGATCAGCGCTATGACTATCTTCGCTTTTCAGGATGTCATTATTAAGCTGATTTCAGATGATGTCTCTTTGTTCCAGATTCTCTTCTACCGGTCCCTGTCGGGAATACTGCTGATTCTTGGGTTTCAAAAGCTCATGGGACAGCCGATCAGGCTTTGGACAGCGTATCCCGGGCTTGCCCTGTATCGGGGAGTCGCGTTCTTCTTTGGTTATGGTGCTTTTTATTTCACCCAGTCCAAGATCCCCATTGCGAATGCCACGGTGATCTTTATGGTGAGTCCTTTTCTTATCACCATCATGTCTATCGTGGTATTCGGCAGTTCGGTAGGGGCGCGCCGGTGGGCGGCCATGCTGATCGGATTTTCTGGCGTCATATTTATAGCAAGGCCTGAAACCGGGGAGTTCAATTGGATTTACCTTTTGCCTTTATCAGTCGCAGTTCTTTATGCGACCTCGATGATGATCGCCAAGAAAACCGCAGACAAAGATACGGTTTATCAGCAGATCATCGTCATGTATCTGGTAACGACGGTTCTGTCCGGGTTGATGGGGATTTTTTTCGGCGACGGCAGTTTGGCCTCCCTCGGCATCCATGGTATTGAGTTTCTGTCACATCCTTGGCAGCTGGAAAATATTGCTGTCAGCCTTACTCTCGTGGTGATCGCACTCATCGGAACCACAGGTTTTCTGTTGTTGCACAGCGCCTACCGTGTCGCTGACCCCGCGGTGATTTCTCCGTATGAATACAGCGGGTTGGCCACGGTGCTGATGCTGTCCTTTATGATATTCGGGGACGTCCCATCCGTGTTTGAGACGACTGGTATGGTGCTGATTGTCGGAGCCGGTATCTATACTTTCTACCGCGAGCGGATTCAGGGTCAGGATGCTGCAGCCGAGGCGACACTTCGCTGAAGTGTTGCCGCCTCTGACAGTCCTTCGCTGGGCTATTCGCTCAGCTTAGTCTTTTTAACACCTGGTTAGCGACATCCGGGGTTTGCACCCCTATAATCCGCCACCTCGCGCTGTTCGGCCACTCCACTCAGGATTTCCCAGGATGCACCCCGCATTAGAAAACTTAAGAAACGTGGCTATTATCGCCCACGTCGATCACGGCAAAACGACGCTGGTTGATCAACTACTGCGGCAGTCGGGAACGCTCGCCTCACACGGTGAACTCACGGACCGGGTCATGGATTCAAATGATCTTGAGCGGGAGCGGGGAATCACCATTTTGTCGAAAAACACTGCCATTCGCTGGCAGCAGTGGCGCATCAATATTGTGGACACACCGGGCCATGCGGATTTTGGCGGGGAGGTTGAGCGCGTATTGTCGATGGTCGATTCCGTGTTACTGCTAGTCGATGCTGTTGAGGGGCCAATGCCTCAGACACGTTTTGTTACGCAGAAGGCGCTCAGTCATGGGCTTCGTCCGATTGTGGTGATCAATAAGGTTGATCGCCCCGGCAGCCGTCCGGACTGGGCGCTGGATCAGACCTTTGATCTTTTCGATCGGTTGGGCGCATCCGAAGCGCAGCTCGATTTTCCCGTGATCTATGCTTCAGCGCTGCAGGGATGGGCTGCGCGGGAGCCGGTCGCAGGCCCGGCCCACGATATGCAGGCGCTCTTTCAAGCTATCGTAAGGCACGCACCAGTTCCGCCGGTCGATCCAAATGGTCCCTTCCAGATGCAGATCAGCGCGCTTGACTATTCTCCCTATGTAGGCGTTATTGGTATCGGCCGGATTCAGCGTGGCCAGGTTCACCGAAATGATGTCGTAGCAATCGCCACGCCGGATGGCAAGGTCCGCAAGAAGCGGATACTGCAGATTCTCGGATTTGAGGGGCTGGATCGCATCGAATCGGAAAGTGCGGTGGCAGGCGATATCGTCGCTGTAACGGGACTCGATGCATTGAGCATATCAGACACGCTGTGTGATCCTGAGACGGTAGAGCCACTCTTCCCGCTCAGCGTTGATCAACCCACATTGAGCATGACGTTTCAGGTGAACGATTCACCCTTTGCCGGGCGGGAAGGCCGGTTCGTGACCAGTCGAAATCTCAGGGAGCGGCTCGAGCGCGAGTTGATTCACAACGTGGCTTTGCGTGTTGAGCCCATGGAGGATCTAGATAAATTCCGGGTGTCAGGTCGTGGTGAGTTACACCTTGCGATCCTTATTGAAAACATGCGTCGCGAGGGGTTTGAACTCGCAATCTCCCGTCCGGAAGTCATCATGCGCGAAGAGCAAGGTGTGATCCATGAACCCTTTGAAACGCTCACCGTCGATGTGGAGGAGGCCTACCAGGGCCGGGTGATGGAGCGTCTTGGAGAGCGACGTGCCCAGTTGCGCGATATGGTGCCCGATGCCGCCGGCCGCGTCCGGTTGGATTACCTGGTCCCTAGCCGTGGTTTGATCGGCTTTCGCTCAGAGTTTCTGACCATCAGCTCAGGCACTGGATTGATGTACCACGCCTTCGATCATTACGCCCCTCGAGTTGACGGGAATCTTGCCGAGCGCAATAACGGGGTACTGGTGTCCATGGCCGCCGGCAAGGCGCTGGCCTATGCTTTGTTTAATCTTCAGGAGCGTGGGCGGCTTTTTATTGGTCATGGCGTTGAAGTTTATGAGGGGATGATCATCGGCATTCATTCAAGATCCAACGACCTGGTCGTGAATCCATTGAAAGCCAAGCAGTTAACCAACATACGTGCTGCGGGAACTGATGAAAATCTGCTGCTCTCGCCGCCAGTTTCTACGACACTTGAATACGCACTCGAGTTCATCAACGAGGACGAGTTGGTGGAAGTCACACCCGAATCCATCCGGATTCGCAAGAAATACCTGCGAGAACACGAACGCAAGCGCGCTAGCCGCGCGGCCTGAGGTTGGATCTCAGCCCGTCTCTTGGCCGGCGAGGTAAAGCCAGGTTGGAACAATACTGTCAGGATTGAGCGAGACGCTTTCAATTCCTTCGTCCATCAGCCAGCGGGCGAAATCGGGGTGGTCTGACGGTCCCTGACCGCAGATACCTACATATTTTCCGGCGCTACGGCAGGCAGAAATAGCTTGGTGGAGCAGGATTTTTACGGCTTCATTACGCTCGTCGAAAAGGTGTGCAATGTCCCCAGAGTCGCGGTCGAGACCCAATGTCAGTTGTGTGAGGTCATTGGAGCCGATGGAGAAACCGTCAAAGTGTTCCAGAAAGGCATCGGCCAGAAGGGCATTTGACGGGATTTCACACATCATGATCACTTTGAGATCGTTAACGCCGCGTACAAGTCCGTTGGCGGCCAGGAGGTTGATGACTTCCTCGGCTTCTGCCACTGTCCGGACAAAAGGCGCCATCAGCCAGATGTTGGTGAGCCCCATTTCATCCCGAACAAACTTCAGCGCCTGGCATTCAAGCTCGAAGCAATCACGAAAACCAGAGTCGATGTAACGGGCGGCGCCGCGGAAGCCGAGCATCGGATTGTCTTCCCGGGGTTCAAACTCCCGCCCGCCGATCATGTTGGCGTACTCATTGGATTTAAAGTCGGAAAGCCGAACGATCACCGGCTTTGGATGAAAGGCTGTGCCGATATGGGAAACACCCTCGGCCAGTTTCTTCACATAGAAGTCGACGGGACTTTGATAGCCAGCCATTGCCCGGTCCACTTTAGTCCGGACGTCCGACTCCAGCCGCGCATAGTTGAGCAGGGCCTTCGGGTGAACACCGATCGTGTTGTTAATGATGAATTCCAGCCGGGCGAGCCCGACACCGGCGTTGGGTAGAGCCTGAAAATCGAACGCCCGCTCGGGGTTGCCGATGTTCATACTGATTTTGAATGCCAGCTCGGGCATATCGTTAAGGTCGATTCGCTCGATCTCAAAATCGAGTTCTCCCTCGTATACCCGGCCAGTATCGCCTTCTGCGCATGAGACAGTGACGGCGAGACCTTCAGTAAGCGCCGAGGTAGCTTTGCCGCAGCCAACGACTGCCGGAATGCCGAGCTCACGGGCGATAATGGCAGCGTGGCAGGTCCGACCCCCTCGGTTGGTGACAATCGCGCCTGCACGCTTCATGACGGGCTCCCAGTCGGGGTCAGTCATGTCGGTGACCAGTATGTCTCCCGGAGTCACTCTGTCGAGGTCTTTCACCGAGGGAACTACGCGAACTGTACCCGTCCCAATGCGGCTGCCGACGCTGCGGCCCTCGCAGAGTACCCGACTGGTCTGGTTAAGTCGGTAACGTTCCAGGACTTGTTTGTGGGTTCGGCTCTGAACGGTTTCCGGCCGTGCCTGAAGAATAAAAAGTTCACCCGACTCCCCATCAAGCCCCCATTCGATATCCATTGGTTTGCCATAGTGCGTTTCAATGGCGATCGCCATGCCGGCCAGGGCTTCCACTTGATCGTCCGTCAGCGAGAAGCGGTTCTGTTCTTCGGCTGAGGTATCGACGGTTTTCACCGGCGGCATTTCATCGCCTTTTGCATAGACCATCTTTATCAGTTTGCTGCCGAGGTGTCTTCGGGTTATGGCTGGTTTACCAATCTTCAGGGTGGGTTTATGTACATAGAACTCATCAGGATTAACCGCGCCCTGCACAACACATTCCCCCAGGCCAACACTCGCGGTAACGAAGACTGCGTCGGCGAAGCCGGATTCGGTATCCAGGGTGAACGCAACACCACTTGCGCCGATATCGCTTCGCACCATGCGCTGTATTCCCGCCGAGATAGCTACCTGCGCATGATCAAAACCCTGGTGCACGCGGTAGGCGATCGCACGGTCATTGAACAGCGAGGCAAAGACTTCATGCACTGCAGAGAGAACGTTATCGATACCCCGCACATTGAGAAAACTCTCTTGCTGTCCGGCAAAAGAAGCCTCGGGTAAATCCTCGGCGGTGGCTGATGATCGGACCGCTACAGCGGTATTCGTTCCAAGTTGCGCGTAGCACTGGCTGATCTCCTGGATCAGTATCTCCGGCAAGTGCGTCTCGATAATCCAACCCCGGATTCGACCGCCTGTTTCGGTCAGTTGTGCGATGTCCTCGATATCCAGGTGTACCAGTTCCTGGTCGATGCGTTTACCGAGACCATCGTCATTGAGAAAGGACCGGTAGGCATCGGCGGTGGTCGCGAAACCCTCGGGCACCAAAATACCGACCGGGTTGAGCTTACTGATCATCTCTCCGAGCGATGCGTTCTTGCCACCTACGATCGGAACAGCATCCATACCGAGTTCGGTGAACGGGATCACCTGGGTGCTGGTCAACATGATCTGACTGCTCCTTCGGGTATGCTATACATTCGGTATCTGCCTAAGAAAGTAACCAGGAGAAAAGAGATGGGCCTTGAGAAGCGTTCGGTTTTTGTGGTCTCCGACCGTACTGGTCTGACCGCTGAAGAACTGGCCCGAAGTCTGTTGACGCAGTTTCCGCTGGTTCACTTTGTGACGACGGTCCTCCCTTTTGTTGACTCGGATGATAAGTTGAAAGACGTTCTTCGCCAAATCAACGAGAGTAGCGCGAGCGATGGGTCTCGGCCCATCGTTTTTTTCACTTTCGTCAATGCCGATTATCGAAAGCAGATTGACCAGGCAAATGCGCTGGTGATCGATGTTTTTAGCTCATTTATGGGACTGCTGTCTCGAGAGTTGAATCTGGTTCCAAGTTGGCAGCCGGGATACAGTCACGGCGTCACTGACCCGCTTCGTTATAACTCACGCATTGATGCGGTCCATTTCGCGATGGACTGTGACGATGGGGTAAACCCCGATGCCTACGATCAGGCTGATATGATTTTGGTGGGCGTATCCCGAAGTGGGAAAACACCCACCTGTGTTTATCTCGCGATGCATTTTGGGTTGTACTGCGCCAACTATCCGCTGACCGACGACGACTTTCTCGATGACGGTCTTCCGCCGGTGCTGCAGCCTTACCGCGACCGCCTATTCGGTTTGACCATAGACTCACGGCGGCTTCACGAGATTCGTGAGAAACGCCGCCCCGGCAGCGCCTACGCCAAGTTAGCCCAGTGTCAATTTGAGGTACGGCGCGCCGAGGGTCTCTACCGCCATCACGGGATCGCAACTTCGGACACGTCGGGTATTTCTGTTGAGGAGATCGCGACGACGGCACTCCAGCAAAGCGGTATCCGCCGCGAATTGCTGGGCTAACGGTGATCCAGTGACGCGTCCTACCGTCGGTTTCGTTAGCTTGGGTTGCGCCAAGGCAACTGTGGACTCGGAGCGAATCCTGACCCAGTTGAGGGCGGAGGGGTACGGGTTTTCGCAAACCTATGATGATGCCGATGTCGTGGTAGTAAACACCTGCGGGTTTATCGATGCAGCTGTGGAGGAGTCACTTTCTACCATCGAGGAAGCCATGAGCGTCAACGGCCAGGTGATTGTGACGGGCTGCCTTGGCGCGCGGGCAGAGATGCTTAAGGAAAAGTTTCCCGACCTTCTGGCGGTCACCGGTCCTGAAGCAGTCTCAGAGGTGATGTCGGCGGTGCACGCAAAGGTGCCGCCGTTGCAGGAACCGCTCTACCATCTTCTCCCGCCCGGAGGCGTCAAACTGACGCCCCGGCATTACGCTTACCTCAAGATTTCTGAAGGATGTAATCACAAGTGCAGTTTCTGCATTATCCCGACCATGCGCGGGCGCCTCGCTAGTCGAAGTCCGAGTGATGTACTGACAGAAGCCGGGAAACTGGTTGAAGCAGGGGTGAGCGAACTGCTTGTGGTTTCCCAAGATACGAGCGCCTACGGGATAGATCTGAAAAAACACTCAGACCTCATGACAGGAGATGCTCTGCGCCCGGATGTGTGCAGTCTTGCCAGAGCGCTGGGAGAGTTGGGAGTGTGGGTGCGGTTGCACTATGTATACCCTTATCCGCACGTCGATAACCTGATCACATTGATGGTTGACGGTTTGGTGCTGCCCTACCTCGATGTACCGTTTCAGCACGCAAGCCCACGTGTGCTGAAAATGATGAAACGTCCGGCAAGCACAGAAGATAATCTGGCGCGGATTAAGTCCTGGCGTCAGCGGTGCGCCGAACTTGCCATCCGAAGCACGTTCATCGTGGGTTTTCCCGGTGA
>Ga0233427_10003705_pt1 | contig 13195 bp, 12 predicted proteins | sample SI_118_April2016_5_FD_179885 | JGI IMG/M metagenome (GOLD analysis project Ga0233427, IMG submission 179885) | Seawater microbial communities from Saanich Inlet, British Columbia, Canada - SI_118_April2016_100_MG | ecosystem: Environmental > Aquatic > Marine > Inlet | place: Canada: British...
TGAGCGGACAGCGTATCAGGCACCTCACCACATTGGAGAATGCCGACCACAATCGGTTTGGCAATGGAATCAGACATGTTGCTAGCTCAAATTACCGTTTAAAGCGTTCATAAAAATACTTTGATACTGGCTTGCGTCAAAAAGAATGGGGTTAGTCCCACCAGAGGGATCGACTTCGGCCATCTTGCCGATGAGATCCGCCTGATTATCGTCAATACCAAGGTCCTCAAGATTTTGGGGTATCGAGACGGTCTCGCGCAACGCAAGCACCCACTCTAAGAACGAATCGAAGCTCGCATTTGGAATATCGACACTCCGTGCAAGATGAATAATTCGTGGCTCTATCGCCTGACGATTCGCAATAAGGACATAAGGCATCAACACCGCATTTAAGGTGCCGTGATGAGCGTTATAGAGTGCTCCCAATGGATGAGCAAGCGCATGCATTGCCCCAAGTCCTCGCTGAAAAGCAGTTGCCCCCATCATTGATGCCACCAGCATTTGAGTTCGAGCCTCGACATCAGATCCAGAAGCCACAGCCGTCGGCAAGTATTCACGAACCAAACGAATACCCTCAACCGCGATCCCCTCAGCCATGGGGTGGTAGGCCGGCGAGCACCACGCTTCCAGGCTATGGGATAACGCATCCATTCCCGTCGCGGCAGTGAGCATGGGCGGGAGTCCAGTGGTAACCATGGGATCTAGAATCACGATCGCCGGGACCATCTGGGGATGGAAGATTATTTTTTTAACTTTCGCAACTTCGTCAAGAATCACGGACGCGCGTCCCACCTCAGAGCCGGTACCCGCCGTTGTCGGAACGGCGACAATAGGCGCAATACCTCCAGCATCCGCTCGCGTCCAATTATCTCCCACATCTTCAAGCTCCCAGATCGATATATCCTGCTTGGCCATCAGCGCGATGGCTTTTCCTGCATCAAGTGCACTCCCGCCGCCAATCCCAATTACGCCATCGTGATCGCCTGAATTAAAAGCGCTCACGCCTTGCTCGATATTCGCTCCCGTCGGATTCGGCTGGACATCACTAAACACGCCACAGTTGAGACCCGACGCCTTGCATGAGTCAACTGCCGCGTTGATGAACGGAAAATCTTTTATCCCGGGATCCGTAATCAGCAACGGATTTCGCAGGTTAAGTGAAAGACAACAATCCCCAATCTCGGAGAGTCGATCGGGCCCCACTCTAATCGCCGTTGGATAGTTCCAGTTCGCGTTCAAATATTTCTCCTAAAAGACGATCACGGGCGCCTTGCCCAGTGAAAATTTGTATTAACCCCTTGTTGGGATCGCTGACATAAATTTATTCAAAGAAAATCTTTTTATACACTGATCTTTAAATGATCTCAAAATAACGGGCCATCTCCCAGTCTGTAATGTGCTTTCGAAACTCACGCTCCTCCCACTCACGAGTTGATGCATAGTGTTCGACAAACGGCTCACCAAAGATCGAACGGGCCGGTTTTGATGCTCGAAGCCGGCCAGCTGCCTCGCTCAACGTCGCTGGCAGCTGGTATTTCTTGGGAAAAGTAACATCGTAGGCATTTCCAACTACGGGTTTTCCAGGTTCAATCTGGTTTTCAATTCCCCAAAGACCTGATCCAATCGCCGCGGCGACTGCAATATAAGGATTAATATCGGCCGCAGCAATTCGATATTCAACTCGTTGCGCAGCCGGTTTTCCCAAAATGGCGCGCAGCGCACAGGTTCGGTTCTCGACACCCCAACTCGCTGACGTCGGCGCCCAAAAGCCCGGAATTAATCGCGAAAAACTATTCACGGTGGGAGAAATCATACAGAGAATTTCGGGCATCAAAGCCTGCTGACCGCCGATAAAATGACGCATTTTCTCTGACATATTTTGTTCTTTACTCGCGTCATGAAAAACTGATTCACCGTTTGAATCTGCTAGGGAAATATGGATGTGGCCGCTTTGTCCCGGCCAATCCGGAGACCACTTAGCCATAAAAGTCGCCATCCAGTTCTGTCGCTGCGCAAGAATCTTGGTATAGGTTTTAAATAGCGCCGCACGGTCCGCCGCAGCTAATGCATCACTGTGGCAAATTGCAGCCTCCAGAACACCAGGCCCGGTCTCAGTGTGAAGACCTTCCAAAGGGAAATCCATTTTTAATCCGAGTTCGAGAAGATCTTCATAGAATTCTGAGAATACGGAATTTCGCAGCATCGAATATCCGAAAAATCCTGGTGAGATATTTTTTAGATCGCGGTAGTTTTTCTCTCTGACACTGTCGGGCGTTTCCTCAAATACGAAAAACTCGAACTCACAAGCTGCCGTTGCGCTGAAGCCCATCTGTCTTCCTTGCTCAAGCACCCGCCGAAGAAGACTTCTCGGGCAAACCTCATCTGCGGGCGAAACAAACTCCCCAAGAAATAAAAGCGAATTATCTTCCAGCGGCAGTTCCCGACAACTTTCTGGAATAATGCGAACAGAAGCATCACCATACCCCGTGTGCCAACCTGTGAGGCTCACGTTATCGTAAAGTTGATCATTCGAGTCCCAGCCCAGCACCACATCACAAAAACCAAATCCACCCTCCAGCGCGGATAAAAACTTATCCCGCTGCATATATTTCCCACGCAACACCCCATCCGTATCCGTCACAGCTACTTTTACGTACTCCAGTTCGCGCTCGGTGACGATTTGCCGAACATCAGCGTTTGTTTTCACCTCTCTGGCTTTCATATTCATCGCTCGGTCTTCTCTATTGATTCATATTTATCTAATTGGAGCGGGTGATGGGAATCGAACCCACATCATCAGCTTGGGAAGCTGAGGTTCTACCATTGAACTACACCCGCCAAATGCTAATCCTGTAGCGAGTCTACAGTTATGCGCCGTAATGAGTCACGGTTGAATCATCAAGACGTGATGGTAACTCACTCCTCCGCCAAGCAAGCCTCCCAATACGGTGTCTCACCAAATGCGTCGGCCAAAAAATCAATCAGGCTGCGAGCGCGAGCCGGCAAGCGGTGTATTTTCGGATAAACGACCCAAGCATTAAGATCATTCCAAGAATAATTCAGCAATACCGGCTCAAGCTTCCGAGCAGCGATGTGTTCATGCACGAGAAATGTGGGCGCAAGCACCACACCGAGTCCAACAACAGCAGCATCGCAAAGCACACTGCCGTTATTAGCTGAATGCAATGTGGGGACCGAAACAGATCCGCGTCTTCCATCCGGACCTGTAAAGACCCAGCTGCGTTCGGCGGATAACGAGTAATGCAAGGCGACATGCGTTTTAAGATCAACAGGTTTCTTCGGGCGTCCATTTCTCACCCAGTATTCCGGACTGGCGCAGATAATCCTTCGCACACGTGCCAATTTGCGTGCTATTAGAGTGGAGTCACCGAGCTTTGCTATCCGAACACCAAGATCAAAACCGTCCGCAATTAGATCCACCTGACGATCATTAAAATCCATCGTTACGTTAACGTCTGGATGGCGCTGCATGAACTCGATCAGGCGGGGAGCTAAATGCTGCTGACCGAAAGAAAGGGGTGCCGCAATGCGAATTGGACCAGAGAGTTCGGCGTTGGCTTCGGCTACACCTTCCTCTGCGTCGTTAACTGCCGAAAATATGCTGATACAACGCTCGTAAAATTCCACGCCCTCGTGAGTCAGGGATAAACGGCGGGTTGAGCGCGTCATCAGGCTCACACCGAGCCGGACTTCAAGATCCGATAGCCGTTTGCTAACAGCCGACTTCGCCATATTCAGTCTTTCGGCGGCACCGCTGATACTGCCGGCATCGGCAACGGTTACAAAAATTTCCATTTCCAGCAAGCGGTTCATTATTGTTCATTTTACACGAACAATAGTTTTATTATTTTTCTGTTTTTGTGGATTAATTTACAGTGCAATATGGTTTTACAACAAAAAATAACTCAGGAGCAAGCCCATGCAAGCCTTTATTCCCTACTTCAACACAATTGGCCGGATTCTGATGTCCGCTATCTTTTTACTTTCCGGTATTTCCAAAGCATCCGCCTTTGAAGCGACGCAAGGCTATATGACGGCGATGGGGGTGCCGGCAGACATCCTGCCGGTCGTAATAGTGTTTGAAATCGGTGCCGCAATCGCCATCATCATTGGCTTCAAAACCCGAGTGATCGCATTTATGCTCGCGGGATTCACTTTTTTAACCGCAGTTTTGTTCCACAACCCGCTCGGCGACCAGATCCAGTTCATTATGTTTATGAAGAATATCGCAATTGCGGGCGGCTTCCTGTTCCTCGTTGCAAATGGCCCCGGCGCGATGGCGCTTGATAACCGCATGAAAAGCTAGAACACTTTTTAATACTCGGGCACAAAGTCATGGGCAAACTCGTTGAAGGGATCTGGCACGATATTTGGTATCAAACCGAACAACACAACGGTCGTTACGAGCGCCAGGACTCTTTGTTTCGAAACTGGGTCACCACGGATGGCTCCGCCGACCCTTCGGGCGAAGGTGGCTATAAAGCGGAAGCCGGACGATATCACCTGTACGTATCTCTGGCCTGCCCCTGGGCACATCGAACAACTATTATGCGGAAGTTGAAAGGTGTAGAAGACATGATTTCCATGTCCGTGGTGAACTCGCTCATGGGGTCGGATGGCTGGACCTTCGACGCGGGCCCAGGCGTCATCCCGGATGACATCAATCATACCAACCGGTTACATGAGGTCTACACAAAAGCCGCCCCCAAGTGCAACAGTCGCGTCACTGTGCCCGTCCTGTGGGACAAACATAACGATACGATCGTCTCGAATGAATCATCAGACATTATTCGCATGCTAAATAGTGCGTTTGATAAAATCGGTGCTTTGCTCGGTGATTTTTATCCAAAAGCATTGCGCGCCGAGATCGACAACCTAAACAGCTTCATCTATCCGAACATCAATAATGGCGTCTATCGCGCCGGTTTCGCGGGGACGCAGGAAGCCTACGATGAAGCGGTCGTTTCCCTTTTTAATTCACTGGACCAACTCGAAGAACGACTCGCATCCAAACGCTATTTAACAGGTGATACGATTACTGAAGCGGATTGGCGCCTGTTTACAACGCTCATCCGTTTTGATCCTGTCTATTTCGGCCACTTCAAGTGCAACATATCGCGACTGATTGATTATCCAAACCTGTGGGGTTACTTAAAAGATCTCTACCAGGTGCCAGGAATCGCTGAAACCGTCGACATCGACCACATCAAAGCACACTACTACGCCAGTCATACCCACATTAATCCAACCGCTGTTGTCCCGCAGGGCCCCAAACTCGACTACTCAACTCCGCACGGTCGTGAAAATACCGGCAATCCCGCAGTCTGATCCGTATCAAGGATGACACCCGTTCACTGAAAAATAGAAACCATCCGAATACATCAATTCATGATAAAAAGACTGAGGCAAGAGCCCGCTCATATGAAATCGTAAAATAGGCCTTCAGCAATATCAGAGTTTGAATTAAATCGTATCGATTCTTTTTTCAGCCAACAAAAATTAATATTGCTGACTATGCCAAAAACACTTTTAAAAGAACGCGGCACCTTAAATGACTAAAAACGTAAATGTCTCAAAGCCTGTGCGCAGTTTCGTCCGACGAGAAGGGCGGATGACAAACGCTCAAAAAAAGGCCATTGAGGAACTGAAGGATAAATACGGGATTGACGGCGCTGAAAAAATCTCTGATGGATACCCTTTTGTCGAAGGGACTGATCTACACCTCGAAATTGGGTTTGGTGATGGCGAGGCGCTAATATCGCTCGCAAAATCAAATTTAGAATCCGGCTTTATTGGAATTGACCCGCATCGTCCTGGCGCCGGGCGAGTACTTCTTAGAATCGATCGTGACGAGATTTCTAACGCGAGAGTCATTATCGGAGACGCAGCTGAACTGCTGTCGTCTCTATTCCAGCCGGAATCATTGACTCGCATTCTGGTGTTATTTCCCGATCCATGGCCAAAAAAACGTCACAACAAACGCCGTTTGATCAATCAAGCCTTTTTAGGCGATCTCGCAGACACTTTAAAGCCTGGTGGCATTTTGCATATTGCGACCGATTGGCAGGATTACGCAGAAAGCATTGTTGAAACGCTGACCTCAGTGACAAATCTTAAAAACACCAGCGAAACCAGCGATTACTGTCCCCGCCCATCCTGGCGACCTGAAACCAAATATGAGCGCCGCGGACTCTCACTGGGTCACCAAGTCTTTGATATTGGATCCATCAAAAATGAGTCCTGAGCACCCGCCCTGGTGGGATCCCCATTCTGATCAGCCGTACAAGCTGTCGAAAAGTAAAAAGCCCCGACTTCAGGCCGATAATCTTATCGAGTACGCCAAAACCGCCGCGGCGGCGCTGACGATGAGTCCCATTGTTGGATGGCACTATGCTTCCTTGAAACGCCCAACGCCTCCTGACCTCTTGGATTTTGTGGGACTCGGCATATCTCCTGATCACGGGGACCCTGTTCAGATTGAAGATCTTGTAAGTGAACTCGGCGTTAAAAAGCTTTTGCTTCGCATCCCCTCTTGGCATGTCAATCATATCGAGCATTACCTTGACTTCGCCGATCGATTCAAAAATCATGACCTTTTGATCAATATCCTTCAGTCGAAACAAAGCGTTCAAGATATAGAAATCTGGGACAAAAATGTTTCAGATATTGTTAAAGCATTTCAAGGTAAGACAAACGAATTCCAATTAGGCAATGCCATTAATCGAAGCAAGTGGGGCTGTCAGCATACCGGTGACTACTTGAAGCTTCTTGCAGGGATACCTTCCCTGCGGGATTTGTATCCAGATATCACTATCGGGGGCTCATCAGTTATCGACTTTGAACCGCTCGCGACCCTTCGAACCCTGTTCAATTTCCACCGCTACGATATCGATGCCTGCAGTTGTGCGCTTTATGTTAACCGCAGGGGCTCGCCCTACTCTAAGCAATACGGCGTCTTTGGCCTTGCTGAAAAGCTGCGTCTTATTTTTGCCATGGCGAAGGCTTCGAACCGCTCTGCGTCTCGACTGTGGGTCACTGAAACCAATTGGCCCCTTCTAAACACCAAGCCATACACCCCTAATTCCGGTTTACCTCGCTCGACTGTCGATGAGCAAACCCAAGCGCGATATCTCACCGAATATTACCGAATCGCCTATTCACTTGGATTTGTGGAGCGAGTGTATTGGTGGCAGCTCGTCAATCCGGGTTATGGACTCGTCGACCACCGCAACAATGGCATTAGGAAGATGCCCTCTTTTTTTGCTTTCAAAAAACTTCTCGAGAATAAAGCCTAGGTCGCTGGCCTAAGTTTTTATTTGGTCAACCCCGTGACTCGTACCCACAAGCAAGACATCGGCTCGCCGAACCGCAAATAGCCCATTATCAACAACGCCAGGCAAGAGATTAAGCTTTGCTTCCATTGATGAAGGATCGGTCAGATCTAGATTTTTAACATCAAGAATCAGATTGCCGTTATCCGTTGTAAACCCTGCGCGAAGTTCAGGCTGCCCGCCCATTGCGATTATTTTTCGAGCAACTAAACTTTGGGCCATTGGGATGACTTCAATCGGCAATGGAAACGAGCCAAGATGATCTGAAAGCTTGGACTGATCTGCTATGCAAACAAAGCACCGACTCGCGCTCGCCACAATTTTTTCACGCGTTAACGCGCCACCTCCACCCTTGATGAGATGTAAATGCTTTGTGGCTTCATCGGCACCATCAACATATAAAGACAAATCGCCGGTACGATTCAGGTCCAGTACCGGCAACCCAATTGCTCGAAGCCTCTCTGATGAGGCTTCCGAGCTTGAGACCACGCCATCGATTTTACCTTTGACTGTTACCAATGCATCGATAAAAAAATTAGTCGTTGACCCTGTCCCGACTCCTAAAATCTCGCCCGATTCGATAAAATCGAGTGCCGCTTCCGCAGCTGCCTGCTTTTGATCATTCTGATTCAAGGGTAAACTCCTCTAGGTATTAACGGATGAATTTAACTTCTTCGTGCAAATAAATCGAGGACGGCCCGACCAAGGCCCAAAGGAGTCTTTTTTTAAGTGGAGAAACTAACAGGACTGTTTAATTTACCCGGCGAGGGCTTTGTCGTTCAGCTCCGCGATGGCACCACCTCATCGCTTTACGACAAGCAGGGTCTTCAATTCCTTATTCTCGACCGGAAGCAAAAAGGTTTAGATACTTCAGTCGCAGAAAAAGCTCTGGCTCAAATGAACTCGATTCAGAATTCAATCGGCCTTCACTTCTAGACGAACTCGCTTTTGAATCCCCAACTTACTAACGACTGGAAATCAGCAAGCCCGGAGTTTAAAGGCGTTCCGCGCTAAGCCTGATAATACTCCCGGTACCAGTCTACAAATCGCTGGATGCCTTCTTCGACTCTAATCTGTGGACGATATCCAAAATCTGCCTCAAGCGAAGTGACATCCGCTTCAGTCGCTGGAACATCACCATCCTGCATTGGAAGCATCTCAAGAACTGCTTTTTTACCCAACGCCTTTTCCAGCGCCGAAATGTAATCCATCAATTGGACTCGATGACTGTTTCCGATGTTATAGATTCTCCACGGCGCACTAATGCTTTGACTCGCGGTGTTCTGTTCTTCTGACTTTTTAGCCGGTTGATCAATTATTCTTTTGACGCCCTCAACAATATCATCGACAAATGTGAAATCTCGCACCATTTGACCTTGGTTAAACACGGGAATCGATGTTTCCTCCAAAATGCCTTTGGTGAATTTGAACAGAGCCATATCAGGCCGACCCCAAGGACCGTAAACCGTAAAAAATCTAAGACCTGTTGTTGGCATTTGGTAAAGATGTGAATAAGAGTGAGCCATAAGCTCATTGGCTTTTTTGCTCGCGGCATAAAGCGATATCGGATGGTCCACGCTATCTTGTTCTGAAAATGGTAATTTCGTATTGGATCCATAAACGGAACTCGACGACGCGTAAACCAAATGACCCACGCCCGAATGACGGCAGCCCTCTAAAATATTTCCGAATCCAACAAGATTTGCGTCAACGTACGCAGCCGGATTTTCAATAGAGTATCGAACTCCCGCCTGCGCGGCTAGATTGACAACGGCATCAAACGCATCGCTTGAGAACAGATCAGCCATACCGTCTCGATCCGCAATATCCATCTTCAAGAATCTAAACTTTGCAGATTGATTCAAACGTTCAAGTCTTGACTCTTTGAGTGACACATCATAGTAGTCATTCAAATTATCAATGACGGTCACGCGGTCACCTCTTTCAAGCAACACCATGCCTAAGGCTGAGCCAATAAAACCAGCGCCACCGGTTATCAAGACGTGCACTTTTAAAGACTCCAATAAGTTAATGTTTTTTCAAATTCGGCTTCCTTTCGAAAAACCGCCTGCACATCGATCAAAACACCGGGCTCTTCTGTAATCGACCTTATCCAAACAAACCCTCTTTCTTGAAACTCTCGATGCGGAGCTAAAAGAAGTGTTAGCGAAGCTCGTTTAAGATCGGAAAGGTCAGTAAGCTGGAGATTTTCTTCAGACAAGACGTCGCTCGGGTCCGCTCTTGGATCTGCGATAGTGATTTCAAAACCGAGAGCCCGTAGCTCCCGAATTAACGGAAAAGCCTGAGAATTTCGGATGTCCGGACAATTTTCTTTAAAGGTAATGCCCAATATATTGATGCTAGCGCCCGTCAATGAAAACCCGTTCTGGGCCATCAGTTTCAACGCTTTTGCCGCTACGAAGCTCGCCATCCGATCATTAATTCGCCGTCCTGCCAAAATCACCTCAGGTTGATAGCCTGCTTCTTGGGCTTTATGAGTCAGGTAGTATGGATCGACCCCAATACAGTGCCCTCCAACAAGACCGGGCTTAAATGGCAGAAAATTCCATTTACTGCTTGCCGCCTCAAGAACATCTTGCGTGTTGATATCGAGGCGATCAAATAAGATTGAGAGCTCATTAATCAGTGCAATATTCAGATCGCGCTGCGTGTTCTCGATTACTTTTGCGGCTTCCGCAACACGAATACTGGGCGCTCGATGGACTCCCGCGGCAACTACCTCTCCATAAAGATCCGCCAGCATCTCGAGAGTTTTTTCATTATCTGCAGAAACGACTTTGATAATGGTTGCCAATGTCCGCTCTGGATCCCCGGGATTTATACGTTCGGGAGAGTAACCTACTGCGAAATCCCGCTGCCAGAGAAGTCCCGAGACTGATTCAAGCACGGGAACGCATACTTCTTCCGTTGCTCCAGGATAGACCGTTGATTCATAGACCACGGTTGCGCCTTCGGTCATCTCTGAACCTACCGTCCTGCTCGCAGCAATCAATGGTCCAAAATCCGGGCGACGGGCGTCATCGACAGGTGTCGGCACAGCAATGATAAAGAGGTCACAGCCTGCCAGGTCGCCCGAATCTGTAGTGAAGGTCAAGCTTGCGGCATTCACAAGTTGCTGGGATCCGATCTCACCTGTTGGATCGTTTCCCGTTTTGTAGCTATCAACTTTCGACTGATCCAGATCAAACCCGATTACCGAGTGTTTCTTTCCAAATCCAACGGCCAGTTGAATGCCAACATAGCCAAGGCCTACAATGCCAATCTTCATACAACGCTATTTTCTTTGTTACTAAAACTTGGGCTGGCTCCCGACGCATCAATCGCTTCGGATAGACATTTAGCAATCTGTTTCTGGATCTCGTCGGTCAGATAAGGGTGCATCGGCAAACTTAAAACTTCGTTTGCGGCTCGGTCACTCTGTTCGCATTCAATCGTTGACTGCTTTAACGCCGGTTGCCGATACAAAGAAGTTGGATAATGTACGGCAGTCGGAATACCCGCCTCGGTCATCGACTGCTGTACGAGCGATCGGTTTTTAACTCGTACCGTGTATTGCGCCCAAGTACTTGTATTGTGCGATAAGACAACTGGGAGCGCCAAAAGGCCCTGTTGGGCTTTGTCAGCGAGTAGCGTTTCATATCGCGCCGCCGCACGCTGTCTCGAAACCACTTCACTTTCAAAGATGTCTAGCTTTGCCAAAAGCACCGCTGCCTGAATCGTATCCAAACGTCCATTGATGCCAAGCCTGATGTGATGGTAACGACTATCTTGGCCATGGTCTCGAATCTGGCGTATTTTTTTTGCCAAGTCTTCATCTTGTGCAAAACAAGCTCCCGCATCACCGTAGGCGCCAAGCGGTTTTGCAGGGAAAAAGCTCGTACAAGCAAGATGGCTGAGAGCGCATGATTGACGTTTCTTGTAAGTGGCCCCAAAACTTTGCGCAGCATCTTCAATCACTATGAGTGAATGCTTGGTTGCGAGTGCATTGATCTCATCCATCTCTGCGCATTGCCCATAAAGACCTACCGGCATGATTGCCTTGGTTCGAGCAGTAATTGCCGATTCAATCCTATTAGCATCAATATTAAAAGTGAAAGGATCAACATCAACGTATATCGGGATCGCCCCAAGTAACGCAATCGTTTCGGCCGTTGCAAAAAATGTAAAAGGTGATGTAATGACTTCATCACCGGGCCCGACATCACTTGCCATAAGAGCAATTAGAAGTGCGTCTGTCCCGCTCGCAACCCCAACACAGTGGGCGGCGCCGGACATTTGCATCAAGCGTTGTTCAAGTTCGGTAATTTCCGGACCCATCACGTAGCTTCCGTGATGCAAAACCCGGTGAATATTTTCTTCGAGACTTGATCGAATACATTTTTGCTGGGTCACGAGATCAACAAAATTCACTTTGCGCTCGACTTTAAGTGAGCCAACTGCTTCTTCATCGATAAACAAACCGCCCCACTTGACTCGCTTCAAATCTGTCGTCACGACACGCGTATCTGGACCTAAACGCGCTGCGGCTGTCATTAGTGCCTGCGTTAATAAATCAGTATGATCTATTTTTTCCAAATCGCCTGATAATGCGCTCAACCACTGAAAAAAGGGCATCTTCAATTTCAGTAACTCTTGGGTCTGCGATTGCATCTCGTCAAAACAACTGCTATCTCCCAGCGTCAGAGTTGATACCTGTCGGACAATTTCAGGATATTCAGCCGTATAAAACCACACCTCGACTCCTGCCGCGGATAAGTCAAAAAGTGTTGCCCTAAGATCATCACCGGCGGGCCCACAGATTCGCGCGACAGCGCTAGCATCCAAAATTAAGTTACCAACAGTATCCATTAATCAGTCCAACCACGGATTCGATAAACCATAAGGCCGATTTTCTCATGAATTAATATTTGAGCCCTTTTTAGATTGCCGAGACTCGGCCACCAATCGAGCAATTGGGGTTGAGCGTAGTCCACCACTGAAATACCGGAGGGCGACGGGATCACGTCAAAACCCGATTTTTCGAAGGTTAATACAGCCCGCTTCATGTGGAAGCCGCTGGTCACGAGCAGGATCTGGTCAATCCCAATCGCGCCTAGGATTTTCCGCGTCCTAACTGCGTTCTCGTGCGTATTTCGACTGTCGCTCTCAAGCAATATGGCGCCCGGCGGCACTCCGAACTCTTCAAGCAACCGCCGACTATAAACAGCCTCGGGCTCGAGACCCTCTTGCGGAAATACATTCCCGCCGCTGATCAAGATCACGGGTGCTTTTCCTGCCTGGTAGAGTCGATACGCATGAATTAACCGGTTTCCATTAAGCTGGCTCGTAACACGGGGCGCACTAGGAATACCAACATCTCCGCCAAGAACAACAATCGCACCCGCTTGAAGCGAGCTTTCAACGGGCATAACAGGAAAACTGCGCTCGTGCTTCGCATACACCCTTTTTGAAATCGGGGATCCTGCCACAACTAAAATTACAAAAGATATGAAAACCGCGAACAACCCTTTCCATCTACGCCCAAAAATAATAAAACCTATTCCCAATAGCAGTAGGAGCAATGCAAAGCTAAACGGATAGATGAGCTGCGGCAAGAATTTAGATAACGTTATCCAGTCAGGCAAGGCGCTCCCCTACACCGACAAAGTCATCGTAGAAATAAAGCACGCTGGCAAATTCAAATCAGTAATTAATGAACCAAAAATACTCTACCGTTATCCCTCTTGATCGGTAATAGTCACTTTCTCTACAACAATATCTTCAACCGGAACATCTTGATGGCCACCGGCATTACCGGTTTGCACAGCCGCAATCGCTTCAAC
>Ga0233427_10003708_pt1 | contig 13188 bp, 12 predicted proteins | sample SI_118_April2016_5_FD_179885 | JGI IMG/M metagenome (GOLD analysis project Ga0233427, IMG submission 179885) | Seawater microbial communities from Saanich Inlet, British Columbia, Canada - SI_118_April2016_100_MG | ecosystem: Environmental > Aquatic > Marine > Inlet | place: Canada: British...
GGCTCACCATTACTTGCCGCCGTCTTCGTCGTGGCCGCGATCGCGACAGCCGAGGCAACGCGACAGGCCTGGCGACCAGCGGCGATTGCGGTCGGTGTCGCCGTGGCCGCAACCATCGGCGGCCATCTCGGGGGCAGCTTGCTCGTTGATCGCGGCGAGTCAATCGATGTCGCTGTGGTCCAGGGCGGAGGCCCACAAAACACACGCGCCGATCTGTGCACGACCCGCGCTGTATTCGAACGCCATATGCAAGCAAGTGCGACTATCAAGAGCGATGTCGATCTGGTGCTGTGGCCTGAGGACGTTGTCCACCCGGCCTCTGACAGCGCCATCACCCCTGGCCGTTGCGATCAGGACCTTCTTCGGCTGGCTGAAGCATCCGATCGACTGAGCCGACTGGCCGCCGATCTCGATGCTGTCATCGTGAGCGGATGGTTCGAGCGAGCCGAGGACGGCACCACCAACCTGAACTACTCACTCGCCCAATCACCCGACGGCACGATCACCGGACGCTACGACAAGGTCCGGCTCGTCCCCTTCGGCGAATACGTGCCCCTCCGGTCGCTGATCGAACGCTTCAGCGGCGAACTCCCCGCTCGCGACGTGAGACCTGGCACCGATGAAGCTGTGCTTCAGTCCGATGTCGGCCCGCTCGGCATCTCGATCTCGTGGGAGATCTTCTTCGATCACCGTGCCCGCGACGCCATCGGCAACGGCGGCGAGGTGCTCGTCAACCCCACCAACGGGTCGAGCTATTGGCTTACCATCGTGCAGAGCCAGCAGATTGCATCGAGTCGTCTACGGGCACTGGAAACCGACCGGTGGGTTCTCCAGGCAGCCCCGACAGGGTTTTCGGCCATCATTTCGCCTGATGCCGAAGTTCTCCACCGCACAGGGGTCAGCGAGCAGCGGGTGCTCTACGCCACGATCGATCGCCGCACCGGCCGCACGCCGGCGGTCGCTCTGGGCGGCTGGCCGATGCTGCTGTTTGCGGTGATGATGCTCGGTATCACCTGGGGGCCCGCCGCGAGCCGACGGATCAGACCTCGACCAACAATGTGATCGGGCCGTCGTTCACCATCTCAACAGCCATCTCCGCCTGGAACTTGCCGGTGCGCACCGTCGCTCCGAGTGAGCGCAACTCGCGGACCACGGCGTCGACCAACGGCTCAGCGTGCTCAGGGCGAGCCGCCTCGGTATAACCGGGACGCCGACCCTTACGGGTATCGCCGTAGAGCGTGAACTGGCTCACCACCAGCACCTCGCGAGAGGTGTCAGCCAGTGAGAGGTTCATCACTCCATCGACATCGTCGAAGATTCGTAGGTTCCAGATCTTGTCGGCCAACTTGGCCGCCTGCGCGGGCGTGTCGTCATGGGTGACGCCCACGAGCACCAGCGACCCAGCCCCAATCTCGCCCACGATCTGGACGCCGACCGTCACCTTGGCCCGGCTAACCCTCTGCACTAGTCCTCGCATCGCTTTGAGGGTAGCAATGACGCCCGCGCGCTAGCGTTGCCCATGACCTCAACAGTGTTTTCTGGCGGCCAAATTTTCGACGGCACCGGGGCTGTCCCCGAACGCGGCGACATTCGTGTCGAGAACGGTCGGATCGCCGAGATCGGAACCGGACTCAGCGGCGACGTCGAGATCGACGTCAGCGACAAAACCATCTTCCCCGGATTCTTCGACTGCCACGTCCACCTGACAATGACAACAATCGACACAGTCGAGCGCCTCAGCACGCCGCTCTCGTACCGTTTCTACCAAGCCATCCACAACATGCAGGTAACTCTCGATGCCGGGATCACCAGTGTGCGGGACGCGTCCGGCGCCGATCTTGGCGTCAAGCAAGCGGTCGACAACGGACTCGTCGCTGGTCCTCGGATGCAGATCTCGATCGCCATGCTGTCGCAAACCGGAGGGCACGGAGACGGGCACGTGCTCTGCGGCGCCCAACTTCGGATGCCCTATCCCGGCGCGCCGAGCGGTGTTGTCGACGGACCCGACGAGATGCGCAAGCGGGTCCGCGAATTGGTTCGCGAAGGCGCCAGCGTGATCAAGGTAGCCACCAGCGGCGGCGTCCTCTCACCGATCAGCGATCCGACGCGCGGGCACCTACGCGACGTTGAGCTGGAGGTGCTGGTCGAAGAGGCCACCGCCGCCGGCCTGCATGTGATGGCTCACGCTCAGGCCACCGACGGCATCAAGGCAGCCATTCGCAGCGGCATCCGCTCCATCGAACATGGCATCTATCTCGACGACGAAGCGATTCAGATGATGCTCGACCGTGGCACCTACCTGGTCCCCACGCTGCTCGCTCCCCGCATGGTCGTCGAAGCCGCCGACGGCGGATCGCGGCTCAGTGACCGAGTGCTTGAGAAGGTCCATATGGTGATCGAGGCGCACACGGACTCGATCAGCAGAGCAATCGACGCAGGGGTCAAGATCGCCATGGGCACCGACAGCGGCGTCGGTCCCCACGGGCAGAACCTCCGCGAGTTAGATCTTATGGTCGACGCCGGCCTCACGCCCACCCAGGCTCTCGTGGCCACCACAAAAACTGCAGCCGAACTCCTCGGCGTCGAGGATGACCTCGGCACCATCCAGGAAGGCAAGCTCGCTGACCTGGTGGTTGTCGACGGCAACCCACTCGACGTCAGCCAACTCCAGGCGAACATCTGCGGCGTGTACAAGAGCGGTGAGTTGGTGGCTGGCGGCTAGCAAATCGCTTGGCTCACCGGAGATCAGCCATCTGCGGTGGTGTACGGCGTACGTGCGGGCAGACTTGACGCTCGATTGACCCGCGTCAACGCCCCAGGAAGCCTGATACCTCATGTCTGCGGACCGCTACATACCCCCAAGCGATGACGCGCCGCTTCGTATCGCCCTACTGACATACCGGGGTAAGCCCCACGTGGGCGGCCAAGGCGTCTATGTCCGACACCTTTCGAATGCCCTTGCTGACCTCGGCCACTCGGTCGAGGTGCTCAGTGGCCAGCCCTACCCGATCCTCGGCGAGCGGGTTCCTCTCGTGAAGCTTCCCAGTCTCGACATCTGGGCTGACCCTCACCCCATGCGCAAGCCGCGCTTGTGGGAGTGGAAAGACTGGACCGATGCAGTCGAACACATCTCATTCAACACTGGATCGTTCTCTGAGCCCCTGGCCTTCAGCCTTCGCGCGTGGAAATACCTACAAACGCGTCGCGATGATTTCGATCTGATCCAGGACAACCAAACGCTCGGTTGGGGCATTCTCAAGCTCCATCAGGAGGGTTGGCCCATCCTCGAGACGATCCATCATCCAATCACCGTCGACCGCCGACTCGAGTTGGAACATGCCCGCGGCTGGTCAGAGCGCTGGGGCAAGCGGCGTTGGTACTCCTTTACCAAAATGCAGACCCGGGTCGCCAAGCAACTGCCGCGAATCATGTCGGTGAGCGAATCGTCGAAGGACGACATCTCCGCTGACCACGACGTCGACCTCGACAAGATCCATGTCGTTCCAGTTGGCGTTGATCCCGAACTTTTTCTGCCCGTGGCAGGTGTTGAGCGTCGCCCCGGTCATCTCGTCACCACCGCATCAGCCGACGTCGCGATGAAGGGCCTCAAGTACTTGCTCGAAGCCGTGGCCAAGCTACGCGTCGAGCGCCACATGGAACTCACGATCATCGGCAAGCGTCGCCCTGACTCCCAGGCGAGCCGAACCATGACCGAGCTCGGACTCGACGACTGTGTGAACTTCGTGTCCGGGGTGCCCGATGAGCGGATCGTCGAACTCTACAGCGAGGCCGAACTTGCGGTCGTGCCATCGCTCTACGAGGGCTTCTCGCTCCCCGCCATCGAGGCAATGTCGTGTGGCGTGACACTCGTGGCTACCACCGGCGGCGCTTTACCCGAGGTCGCCGGCACTCACGGCGAGACCTGCTTGCTCACCACGCCGGGCGACAGCGAAGCCCTCGCCTCCACTATTCGTGATGCACTCGACAATCCTGAGCTGCGCGCCAAGATCGGCGCTCAGGGCCGAGAGCGCGTGAAAGACCAATGGTCATGGCGTCACACTGCCACACGTACCGTCGAGCAATACCGTGAGGTGCTCGCTGAGCACACAATCCGGATGAACGGGTAGAGCTGATGCTCACCGTCAACTACGACCGCCTCGGGCTACGAGCCGGCGATCGACTCCTCGACCTCGGCTGCGGCTTTGGTCGCCACACATTCGAGGCTCTCCTCCAAGGCGCCCACGTCGTCAGTTGCGACATGGCGCTTCCAGAGCTCGAGAAGATTCGCGATACCGAACCGCTGCTGATCGATGACGGCTTCTTCGACAGCGAATTGAGTCACACGCAGGTTCAGGGCGACGGCACCCGTCTCCCGTTCGCTGACAACAGCTTCGACAAGGTCATCGCGTCCGAGGTGCTCGAACACGTGCCCGACGATATTTCCGCCTACGACGAGTTGATGCGCGTCACCAAGCCCGGTGGCAGGGTCGCCGTCACGATCCCCGCTCGCTTCCCCGAGCGCATCTGCTGGAAGCTGAGCTCGGACTACTACGCCCCCGCCGCTGAAGGCGGACACGTCCGGATCTACAGCGAAGACGAGGTTCGATCCAAGCTGTCGGGCGCCGGACTCGACCCCGTCGGGTCTCACAAGGCACACGCCTTGCACTCCCCGTATTGGTGGCTTCGCTGTGCCGTCGGCGTCAACAACGAGGTCGACGACAACTGGTCGGTGCGCACATACAACAAGTTCCTCGAGTGGGACATCATGAAGAAGCCGTGGATCACCCGCACGGCCGAGAAGATGCTCAACCCAGTGCTCGGCAAGAGCCTGGTTGTCTACGCCGACAAGTCGCCACTACGCACACCGGCACCACGCGCTGAAACGACCGCTCATGTTGCCTGAGGTACCTGGGGTTCTCACCGCGGATGAGATCCGGCTCACCGCCGACCGCATCGCTGAATGGCAGATGCCGGATGGCATGATCCCGTGGTACCCGGGCGGCCACGCCGACCCATGGAACCACATCGAAGCCGCCATGGCCCTCGCAATTGGCGAGCGACGAACCGAGGCCGAAGCCGCATACCAGTGGTTGGCCGATATCCAGCGTCACGACGGCGCCTGGCATCAGTACTACATCAACGGCGAAGTCGAGCAGGACAAGCTCGATGCCAACGTCATTGCCTACGTCGCCGCCGGCACCTGGCACCACTTCCTGCTCTACCGGGACCAAGGCTTTCTTGAGACGATGTGGCCAGTGGTCAGCCGAGCCATCGACTTCGTGCTCGATCTTCAGCAGCCCCGCGGTGAGATCCTGTGGGCCCGTCACCCCGACGGCACACCCTGGTCATTTGCGCTACTCACCGGCTCATCGTCGATCGCCCACTCGCTCCGCTGCGCAATCGCCGTGGCTCAAGAACTCGGCGAGGAACGACCCGACTGGGAGCTCTCGCTCGGACAACTCGCCCACGCCATTCGCTACGCGCCCGATACCGCGTTCTCGCCGAAACACCGATGGGCCATGGACTGGTATTACCCCGTGCTCTCCGGCGTCGTCAGCGGCGAGGCCGGCCGTGATCGGCTCCATGATCGTCTGACCACATTCCTTCTCGAGGGAGAAGGCATTCGATGCGTCAGCGATCGTCCCTGGGTCACTGCGGCAGAAACGTGCGAATGCGCGCTGGCATTCCTCGGCGTCGGTGAGCGGGCCACGGCTCTGATGCTGTTCACCGCGGCACAACGCCTTCGCGAACCGGACGGCCGCTACATCACGGGCAAGGTCCACCCGCAAGGCGACATGTTCCCCTCGGAGGAACGCTCGACGTACAGTGCCGCCGCAGTCGTGCTCACCGCTGAAGCTCTCGACGGTTCATCCCCAGCTGCTCGGCTCTTCGCCGACCACACGTTCCTGCCACCGATCATCGATATCGACCCGATCAGCCGAGACCAACCCGTTCGAGACTGACGCCTCCGGGCCCGTCGTCCAGTTGCGCCACGTTCACACCATGGCACGTGTCAGGCGGACGACGAACCGATCCGACGGAGGGTACGCAGAGACCCTGTCACTGCGGTCTCTTCGAACTCCCGTGAGTCCATTGCTCGGAGGTAGATCTCGTACGGCGGACGACCACCGTCAGCAGGATCGGGGAACACGTCGTGGATCAGCAGAGCGCCGCCCACGGCCACATGCGGAACCCAAGTCTCATAGTCGCGATGCGCTGGCTCGGAGCCGTGCCCGCCGTCAATGAACAACAGCGCCAGCGGGGTCGCCCACACCTCGCCAACAGTCGGCGAATCACCGACCACGGCAACCACGGTGCCTTCGAGTCCGGCATCGTGAATGGTGCGACGAAAGACCGGCAACGTGTCCATCCTGGCGGTTGCGGGGTCGATGAGATCGGATTCGTGATGTTCCCAGCCGGCCTGATTCTCTTCGGATCCACGATGATGATCAAGCGCGAACAGCAGACGTCCTGCTGCCTTCGCCGCGGCACCAAGATAGATGGCGGACTTGCCGCAATAGCTCCCCACTTCGAGGAACGGGCCATCGATTTCAACTGCTGAAGCCGCGGCATTCAGCGCCAGACCCTCGTCTTGGGGCATGAAGCCGCGAGCGGCTTCGGCGTGAGCGAGAAGATCGGGATCCATTCCTCGGAGGGTAATGGTCGGGTCGGTCAGACCGTTTCGGACTCGACGCCTGGAGGCGTCACCTTCCACATCAACTGGTCGAGCACCAGATACTTCGCCACCCAAACAATGCCGTAGGCACCAAGGCTCGAAAGCATCAAGACCGGAGTCGAATCGGTGACTCGGTCAGCGAACCCAACCACAATCAGGGCGAAGCCAAGGCCGATCGCCGCCATGATCCAGAAGGGGAGCACCTCGCTGCGGAAGCTGTCGGAGCCCGTCTGCTTCCATACCCACCGCTTACTCAGAATGTAGGCCGGGATGGCAGACAGCATTGCCGACCAGAACTGCGAAACGATGGCACTGAAATCCAAAACTGCGAGGCACAACGCCAGAATGCCTTGCCCAACGATGACGTTGACCACAGACACGCCGCAATAGCGGAACACCTTGGTGCCGTGAGTGGCAACAAGCTGCGCAAGTTGGCTTGGGGCAGGGGTCACAAGGGCAGAGGTTAACGTCATCCTCCTTCTTGTCGACAGAACCATGACCGGAGTTGACCTCCGAGCGCGACAGGGCGCGGGCATGATGGGGAGATGTCGGACCCTGTCGCCACCCTGCTCGGCTTGCTCGATCTCGAACCAATCGAGGTCAACATTTTTCGCGGGATACAACCCGACGAAGAACGACAGCGAACGTTTGGCGGCCTGGTTGCCGGCCAGGCACTGGTCGCCGCGGCCCGCACGGTCGACGACGACCGATCCGTCCACTCCCTCCATGCGTACTTTCTGCGACCCGGTGACCCCCGTGTCCCGATCCTGTACGAGGTCGACCGGATCCGCGACGGGCGCTCCTTCACAACTCGACGAGTTGTGGCCATTCAACATGGGCGAGCGATCTTTCACATGTCCGCCTCGTTCCACGCCCGTGAAGAAGGCTTCGAGCATGGCGATCCGATGCCCGACGTTCCTGCCCCCGAGACGCTGCCCACCCGCGCCGAGCGATTCGCTGCCGCCGGCGAGACCGACACCAGCGGAATGGCCGCTCTCGACATGCGCTACATCACCGCTGACCCGTTCAACCGCGACGAACCGCTGCCACCAAACCAACAGGTCTGGCTGCACGCCCCCGGAACGCTCCCCGACGACCAGGTTCTTCACACCTGTCTGCTCACCTACGCGTCCGACATGTCGCTCCTTGACGCCACGACGCTGCCCCATGGACGCGCCAATCACGATCTGATGATGGCCAGTCTCGATCACGCAATGTGGTTCCACGGCGACTTTCGCGCCGACGAATGGCTCCTCTATGACCAGCACACGCCGGCTGCCTCAGGTGGTCGGGGTCTAGCCACCGGACGCGTGTTCACCCACGATGGTCGTCTCATCGCGTCGGTTGTCCAAGAGGGACTGATCCGACCGATCTCCAAGTGAGCCGTTTCTGCTTCGCTGCATTGGCGCTCACCGTTGTCGCGACCGGATGCGGGGGCGACGACCCGACTCCGTCAACCGAACCCCATACGACTGTGCCCGTGGCGACATCGGCGCACGCAGACGTCGAACCGTCCACGAGCACCGCGGTGCCGCTCTTCGGTGATCTCGACGCAGTAGCGATCACTGTCGAAGAGGTAGTGGTGTTGGATGAACCGATCGACGCAGCAGTCGCCGCGAACGGGGAGTGGTGGATCGCCCAACGGGACGGGACGATCCTTGAGGTCGATTCGGAAAGTGGTGAGATCGGTGCCACCATCCTCGACATCGGTGCGGACACTCGTGCCACTGGCGAGCGGGGTCTTCTCGGAATTGCCACGGACGCCACCGGGCTCTACGTCAACTACACCGATTTGGCCGGCACGACCCATGTTGACGGATGGCCACTTGACGATGCCGGACGGCCCATCACCGACCAACGGCGCAGTCTTCTCGTCATTGAGCAACCGTTCTCCAACCACAACGGTGGTGCACTGGAGATCAGCCCAGCCGACGGCCACCTGTACATCGGGGTTGGCGACGGTGGCTCCGGCGGAGATCCACTCGGTTCTGGTCAGGACACCAACACCTTACTCGGCACCATTCTCCGGATCGACCCCACGCTTGATGGCGACAAGCCCTATGTCATCCCCGATGACAACCCATTTGCCGAAGGCAATGGCAGTGGCGCGGCAGAGATCTTCGCGTTCGGTGTGCGTAACCCGTGGCGGATCTCATTTGATCCCGCCACCAATGACCTTTGGGTCGCCGACGTCGGCCAGAACGAGGTGGAGGAGATCACGCTTCTGCTCAGCGCCAACCAATCTGGGCTCGGCGCGAACCTTGGCTGGAATCTCCGAGAAGGCACACGCGAGTACTCCGGCGATAAACCGACCGGCAACGTCGATCCTGTCTACGAGTACCGCCATAGCGGACCCCAGAGTGGGTGCAGTGTTTCTGGTGGACACGTCTATCGCGGCGCAGCTGTCCCCCACCTCACCGGCAGCTTCGTGTTCGGCGACTATTGCACAAACAGGATCTGGGCTATCTCCACCGAAGGAGGCGAGGTGCGATTCCGCGACCTCGGCCTGACTGTGCCTGGCCTCGCTCTAATCGGCTTCGCGCTCGATCCAAACGGCGAACTTGTCGCCCTCTCGCTCAACGGTCCAGTCAGTCGGCTCATTCCTGCGTGATCGACCCACGTCAAATCACCATCCGCGCCTACAGGCACGACGTCGGCCAACGTGAGCCCGTGCACATGCGCGCTGCGATCCTTACCGGCATCCTCGCCTCATTCGTTGCCATTGGAGTGGCCGCATGCAGCGAGGGCCAGCGAGCGACCCTCGTTCCCGAGGAGACGCTGGCCGATGCAACCTCCACCACCACCACCAGCACCACAACCACCACCACCACCGTGACCACGACGACCACCCCACCAATTGTCGACGGCGTAGCGGCCCCGAACGGACGGCAGTATCCGGGTATCCCCACCGATGCTGTAGACATCGCCGAGCGGCTCGTCGAGATCGAATGGTTGGTGCGCGGCACCCCATTCGATGACCCCGCATTTGGCGACTACGCCCACGAACAGCAAATCCTCTACCGCTATCTGGGTCGCCACCTCGAAGTCCACCCGACGCTGTGGGGGATCGTCCCCGCAAGTCTCGCTCCATCGATCGAGCTTCAGTTGGCTGGTCGGGCATCGATCGCCGGTATCCCAAGTAATGACCCACCCGTGAACGTGCCGCAATGGGAGATCATTGAACCGCTGCCGGCCCACGAACTCCTTGCGCTGTACCAGCAGGCCGCGGCCGACACTGGCATCGACTGGACGTTCCTTGCGGCCATCAACCTGCTCGAGACCGGGTTCGGACGAATTGATGGACTGTCAACGGCTGGGGCTCAGGGACCGATGCAGTTCTTACCCACCACCTGGGAAGAAGTGAGCAACGGCGATATCACCGACCCCTACGATGCCATCCCGGCAGCCGCGCGCTATCTGGTGCGACGGGGCGGCCCTGAGGACATGGAGCGAGCGCTGTGGGGGTACAACAACAGCGACCACTATGTCGCTGCGGTGTCGGCATACGCCGAGTTGTTCGGATCTGATATCGCCAGTTTCCACGCAGCCCACGCGTGGGAGATTCACTACTCGGCGGCTATCGGCGACCTCTGGCTCCCGGTCGGATACCGACTCGAGGAAGCCAAGCCCGCAGTCGACTATCTCGGCGACGCTCCGTGGTCCGCCCCTCCCCCGGTTCCTTCGCAATAGCGTGTCCTCATGAGCGACAGCGCAGTCAAGGTCTCCATCGTCACCGAAGTCACCGACGAGATCGTCGATGCATTCGTCCGGCTTACGCCCCAGCTCTCACGCTCCAATCCACCGCCATCGCGCGAGACCCTGGAAGAGATCGTGGAGTCCGAGGCGTCCACACTTTTCATCGCCCGCGATCACACAGGTATTCTCGGCACCCTCACCCTGGCGATCTTCGGGATCCCCACCGGGGTTCGAGCCTGGATCGAAGACGTGATCGTCGACGAGGCCGCTCGAGGCAAGGGCGTCGGCCGCCTCATTAACGAAGCCGCCATCGCCCACGCATTCGACGCCGGCGCCATCACCGTTGACCTGACCTCACGCCCAACTCGAGAAGCCGCCAACCGACTCTACCAACGCATCGGTTTCCTCACGCGCGATACCAACGTCTACCGCTACACCAAGCTTTCCCCGCTCGAGTCATAAGTCGGCGGAGACTACGACCACGCTGAATCGTGTGGATTGCCATACGCCCGAGACCGAGACACCTCGGTCATCACGAGCTAAACCACGACAGTGGCACCCAACCGAGGGCATGGCAGTGCTAAACCAAACGCCATGACTGAGCCGCAACACCACCCCACGCAGCCAACCAACGTCTGTGTTGTGATGCTCGACTCGCTCAATCGGCACATGCTCGGAAGCTATGGCGGCACAGAGTTCGAGACACCAAACCTCGACCGGTTTGCAACAGAACGCGCAACCCAGTTCACCAGTCACGTAACGGGTTCGCTTCCGTGCATGCCAGCCCGCCACGACATCCTCGTTGGCGCACTCGATTTTCTTTGGAAGCCGTGGGGTTCGATCGAACTCTGGGAACAACCGATCACCCGTGTGCTCAGCCGCCTGGGTGTCACGTCAATGCTCGTCACCGACCACCCACATCTGTTTGAGGTCGGAGGCGAGAATTACCACACCGATTTCAGCGGTTGGGACTACGTCCGCGGGCATGAGGGTGACCTCTGGCGCACCCATGCAGATCCGTCATGGATTGGTTCACCAGCCATGCCCGCTCGGGCCGGTGACTGGTGGACGAGAACCCAGTTCGGCGATATCGGTTTGACCCGCGGCTATGACCGTTCCCGCACATTCTTTCGAGACGAAGTCGACTATCCCGGTCCTCGCACCATGACCGAGGCCGCTCGATTTCTTCGCGAGGCGACGCCCCATCACGACAGTTGGTTTCTGTTCGTTGACGAGTTTGATCCTCACGAACCGTTCGACACGCCCGCTCCCTGGGCGGGGCGTTATCACGACGAGCGCTGGGACGACGACTGGATCATCTGGCCGCCCTACGCCGTGGGGGCCCAGGCTGACGGAAACTTGAGCGATGCCGAAGGTCGCCATATTCGGGCCAATTACGGCGCCAAGCTCTCAATGATCGATCACTGGTTCGGTTCAATACTCAACGCATTCGACGAAGGCGAACTGTGGGATGACACCGCGCTCATCGTGTGCACCGACCATGGCCACTATCTCGGCGAAGAACGTGGGGGGCGCGACATTTGGGGCAAGCCAAGCATCCCCCAGTTCGAACCCCTCGGCCATACGCCCTTACTGATCCACTGGCCCGGCCAGCCCGGCGGCCGGACCTGTGATGCCCTCACCACCAACGTCGACCTCTTTGCCACGATCGCCGACACCTACGGAGCCAGCATCGACCATCGCACCCATGGGACATCACTTGTTCCCTTGATGACCGGCGCAACCACCTCGATTCGCGAGTGGGCAATCGGTGGGGTCTACGGAAACTGGGTACAGATCACCGATGGAGTCCGAAAATATGCCCGGTCGTCATCAGGCGACAACTTCCCTTTGTCGATGTGGTCCAACCGCTGGAGCACCATGCCGACTCACGTCTCTGGCTACGGCGAACTCCCCATGCCTGATGACCGCGCCGTGCTTGACCGCATGCCCGGTTCAACGGTGCCAGTGATCCGCCAGCCATTCCGAGCCGGCGACATGTTGCCGTTTTGGGTAGGCCGTCATGGCACGGACGATCACCACCTCTATCGACTCGATGTCGACCCTGACGAGCAGGAAAATCGTGCTGGTGATGCCCTCGAACTCGAGATGACAGACATGTTGCGGACTGCATTGGCAGAAATCGATGCGCCACTTGAACAGCTGGAACGCCTAGGAATCAGCTAATTCAGGGCTTTCAGACATGATTGCCCAAATTGTTTGTCTTTGTGTCAGTTTCATGACGGACTCAGCTCTAGACCGATGCCTAAACTGGTCGTTCGGGAAATGACTGGCGCCGCCCCCAAGACGCCTAGGGAGATCTCCACGTGGGACCAAAGCAATGCACTGGCGGCTACTTGTTAGCCAACGGCGTTAGCCGCACCGAAGCTGACCGGCTTCGCGAAGAAAACCCTGGATCTGTTGCGAGCCGGAATGCCGATGACACCTACCGGGTCACCAAGGCCCGCCGACCATCCGACACCGATAGCGTTACAGGGTGTCTGACCTGCCGCCATCCGGCGAATATTTCGAATGGCTCACGCCAAAGCCCGAGCTACGCGATCCGGTCATGATCGTCGCATTCGAAGGCTGGAATGACGCTGGCGACGCGGCCACGATCGCAGCCAGTCACATAGCGGAGCACCTTGATGCCAGCCCGGTTATGCAGATCGACCCGGAGATATTCTACGACTTCAGTACGACACGTCCCATCGTTCACCTCGACCATGAACACCATCGGTCTCTGAGCTGGCCGACCAACCAACTCCTAGCCGCCAAGGTCCCCGGATCCACGCGTGACGTTGTCATCTTGGTCG